>Ga0315290_10000074_pt1 | contig 55445 bp, 40 predicted proteins | sample YL17G12_0_MG_FD_203627 | JGI IMG/M metagenome (GOLD analysis project Ga0315290, IMG submission 203627) | Sediment microbial communities from Yellowstone Lake, YNP, Wyoming, USA - YL17G12_0 | ecosystem: Environmental > Aquatic > Freshwater > Lake > Sediment | place: USA: Wyoming | collected... | reverse complement strand
CACCGGCCGGCTCCTCTGGGCCTACTGGCCCGAGGAGCCCATCGTCTCCGACCCCCTCTCGATCGACGGCAAGCTGCTGGTGCTGACCGCCGCCGTGAGCAGCGGGCGGATCGTGCTGGCGCTGGTGGGCCTCAGCCCGGCGAGCGGCGAGCTGCGCAGCCGCACGGTGCTGGCCGAGTTCCGCGATTTCTGGCGGGGCCAGATCCCGTGCCGGGTCGCGAAGGCGGAAGACCGGCTCGTGGCCGCGGTGGGCGGCTGCCTGCTTTGCTGCGACCCGGCCGGACGCGTCCTCTGGCTCCGCCGCCAGGTGTGGACGCCCCCGGCGGGACTCGAGTACCACGACGGCAAGCCGTGGCTCGACCCCGTGCTGCCCGCCCCACTGGTCCTGGGCGCCGGCATCGTGGCCACCCAGCCCGGCGTCTGGGGGCTGGAGTGCGTCGACCTGGATTCCGGGCGCCTGCGATGGCGCCGGCCGGTGGGCGGGATCCTGCGTCTGGTGGGTGCGGCCGCGGGCAAGCTGGTCGTCCAGACCGACGACGGACTCCTGGGCCTGGACGCCGGCTCGGGCAAGGTGCTCTGGACGCACGACGCCCCGCATTGCCTGGAGACCCGGCTTTGCGGGCCGCCCGATGCGGTCCTCTACGTCCAGGCCGGGCCGAAGAAGGAGGCCAAGGATCCCCCGCAGTTCGTCTTTTCCTGGGTCGCGGTGTCGACCGGCCGGCTGCTGGGCCGATCGGCCGTGCCGGCGCCCCGGCCCGGCGAGCTGTGGCTCGGGCCGATCGTCTCCGGCGCCGGGCGCAACTGGGCCCTGCTGGCCACGGTCCAGGAGCCGGCCAAGCGGGAGATTCTCGAGCTGGTGCGCGTCGGAGAGGCAAGCCGGGACGAATCGCTCGAAGATTGGAGCCGATAGCCCGGCGGCGAGACGGGAAAGATGCTTGACAGCCGGGATCAAGGCGGAACACAATGAGACACGTCCCTTGGGCGGGAGATTCCATGCTGGCTCGCGCGTGCTTCATGGCGACCGTCGTTGTCGTGGCCTTGTGCCTTGCGGAAACGGTCCGCGCCGAAGGGGAATGGGAGATCACCCCGCAAGGCCAGCAGGCCCTGGTCCGGGGGCTCCAGTGGCTGGCACGGCATCAGGGCCAGGCAGGGAACTGGCAGTCCAACGACCTGGGCCTGGTGAGCACCGGACTCTTGGCCTTTTTGGCCGACGGCCATCTCCCCGGCCGCGGCCCGTACGGCGAAACGGCCCAGCGGGCCATGGACTACGTCTTGCGAAACGGCAAGCCTTCGGGCCTGCTGAACATCGCGGAGGCCCGCCGGGGGATGTACAACCACGGGCTGGCGACCTTCGTGCTCGGCCAGCTCTACGGCATGAGCGGCGACCCGCGGATCGGGCAAACCCTCGATCGGGCCTTAAAGGTCATCGCCCAAACCCAGTGCGAGGACGGCGGCTGGGACTACGTGGCCGAGCGCCAGGCCAACGGGCACGATTTGAGCCTGGCGGTGATGCAGGCCCTGGCGCTTCGCAGCGCGGTCGACAGCGGACTGGAGGTCTCTCCGGAAGTGGTCGACCTGGCGATCAAGAGCGTGCGCCAGCACTACACGCCCCAGGGCTGCCCCCACAACGCCCCGGAGGAGGAGCAGCGCAAGCACCCCGGCCGGTTCACCTACAGCAAAGGGGGCGGGCAGGCGACGCTGGCCATGGCTGCCGCCGGCGTGGTCTGCCTCCAGGAGTTCGGGCAGTACGACGACTGGCGCATCGAAAAGAACATCAAGATCATTCTCAATGAGATCGAGCAAAAGGCCGACCCGGCCACCATGGCCCGGGAGCGCCGCGCCCCGTTCGACGCCTACACCCTCTACTACGTGGCCCAGGCGCTTTACCAGGTCGGCGGAGATGCCTGGCAGAAGGGCTATCCCCGCCTGCGCGACGCCGTCGCGGCCGGCCAGCTCCAGGAGCCCAACAGCCCGGATCGCGACGGCATGTGGCAGGCCCAGGGGCACGTCAGCGGCCGCCCGGGCGAGTTGTACATGACGTCCGTGGCCTGCTTCGTGCTGGCCATCCCCAACCGGTACTTGCCGATCCTGCAAGAGGGGAAGATCGGGAGCTTGCAGGGACGGTTTGGGGGGAAGAACTAGTGGATAGTGGATGGTGGATAGTGGATAGTTAGCCGCTTGCGGCTTAGCGGTCCCGAAACGAGAACGCCGTCCGAGGAACGCCAATGGTACGAACGACCCCTGCTGTCCCCTCCAACCCAATCCTCCTACCCACCATTCACCATCCCCCCTCCACTATCCACTATCCCCTATCCACCATCCACTAGTTCCCTCCCCCCATGTTCCTCTCCCCCTGGTTCGCGATCGCAGGACTGGTGTTGGCCGCCGGGCCGATTGCCATCCATTTGCTCAACCGGCGGCGGTACCGGGTCGTGCCGTGGGCGGCCATGGAGTTCCTGCGCCACGCCATGCGCCGCAGCCGCCGCCTGATCCGGCTCCAGGACCTGCTGCTGTTGGCCCTGCGCACGCTGTGCGTGCTGTTGTTCGGCCTGGCCATGGCCAGGCCGTTCTTTGCGCGGGGATCGGCGGGGCTCAACCCGGACGAGCCCGTCCACGCCGTGCTGGTCGTCGACAACAGCCTGAGCATGGCTTACGAGCAGACGGACGGGACGTTGCTGGACCGCGCCAAGGGCCGGGCGAGGGAGTTCATCGAGCGATTGCCGGCGGGGAGCCGGATCTCCATCTTGCCCTTGTGCGGCTCGAACCAGGACTTCAGCCTCGGGGCCTACAGCACCCGGGAGGACGCCCTCGAGGCCCTGGCCGCGATCGAGCCGGTCGATCGGGCGGGAACGGCCGAGGCCGCCATCGACCTGGCCAAGGAGGCGTGCCGGCGCCTGCCCAATCCGCCGGCCAAGCAGGTCGTGTTCCTTTCCGACCAGCAGGAGGGGAACTGGCCGGCCCAATCGCTCGCCTTGCAACTGGAAACGCTCCCGGCCACGCTCCAGGTGGTCCAGACCGCCGCCGGCGACGCGGAGAACGCCTCGATCGTCGATTTCCGGCTCCAGGACGGGATCGCCGACGTTGGGAGCCCCGCGGTCTTCCTCGCCACGGTCCGCTTCGAGGGCGCCGCCCCGCGCCAGGACGTCCAGGTCTCGCTTTCCGTCGACGGCGTGGTCTTTGCCACGCAGACGATCGAGCTTCAGCCGGGCCAGGCCCGGGAGGTGCGGTTTCCGCCGTACCAATTCGACGTGGCAATCCAGCCGGGCCGGGTGGCCTTTGTCCCGGCCGAGGTCTCGATCCCCCACGATCGGCTGCCGGGCGACGATCGCCGCTGCCTGGCCGTGCCGGTGGTCGCGGCCCTGCCGGTGGTCTTCGTCGACGCGGTCGGGCCGGACGAGGACGTGGATCGCGATCGACTCGGCGAGACCTTCCGCTTGCGCCGGCTCCTGGCCCCGGTGACCCAGCGCGGCCCGCGCGATCCGCAGCTCGTCCAGGTCCGGCACCTCAAGCCCGACCGGCTCGACGAAGAGGCGCTCAAGGACGCCCGGCTGGTGGTGGTGGCGGGGCTGCGGGAGCCGCGTCCCGAGTCGATGGTGAGGCTTTTGCGCCAGTACGTCGAGCAAGGGGGCTCGCTGGTCGTGGCCGCCGGGGGCGAGTTCGATCCGGCCGCGTGGAGCCAGGGGGCCTGGCTCGACGGAGCCGGCATCCTGCCCGCCCCGCTGAAGCCGGAGCCGATCGGCGGGATCCCCGGGCCCGCCTCCACGGCGGTCAAGCCCTTCCAGCTCGACCCGGCCAGCCTGGTGCACAACTACTTCGCCCTGGAAGACACGCCGCGCGAGGAGCTGGAGGAGCTTTACCGGCTGCCGTATTTTTTCAAGGCGGTCGAGGCCGACCTGGGTGAGGAAGTCGTCGAGGAGATCGTCCGCCGCGATGCGGCCCGGCTCGAGAAGGACCGATCGGCCCTGACCGAGATCGAGCGGCGTCTGGGCGAGATTGCCGATCGGGAGGCCAAGGGGACGGCCGGCGAAGGGGAGCGCCAGGAGCGGGCGCGCCTGGAGAAGGCCCGCGAGGAGGCCCGGCCGCGGTGGCTCCTCTGGAGCCAGGCCGACGAAGGCGCGGAGCCCTCGGCCTCCAGCGTCAGGGACCTTGCCGAGCTGGCCCGGCCCCGCGTGCGCGGCCTGTTCGCCAACCAGGTCCCGTTTCTCGTGGAGCGTCAGGTGGGGCGGGGACGGGTGCTGTTGGTCTCCACGGGGGTCTTCCGCCACTGGAACACGCTCACGTCGACCAACGCCGTGGTCCTGTTCGACCGCATCTTCCGCGACCTGCTCCATCAGACCCTGCCGAAGCGGAACGTCACGACGACCGAGCGCCTGGTGGTGCCGGTGCCGTCGGAGATGCGCGACGCGAAGCTCACGCTGGTCGACCCGGCCGGAAGGGAAACGCCCGTCGCCGTGGATGCCCTGGCCGGCGACCGCTACGGCGTGGTGGTGCGGAACCTGCCCCAGCGTGGCTTCTACCGGATCGCCGCCCAATCGCCCGCGTCCGGCGGGCAGCCCTTCGAGGTGCTCCTGGCCGCCGGCGGCCCGGCACACGAGTCGGAGCTGGCGGCCCTCGACGAGCCCGAGCTCCGCCGGCGCATGGAGGGGGCGGAGTACCGCTGGATCGCCGGCCAGGAGTCGATCCGCATGGCCGCGGCCCGGCTCATCGGCCAGGAGCTCTGGAAGTGGCTCCTGGCGGCGGTGGTGCTGTGCCTGGGCATGGAGATGATGGTCCTGGGCTGGCCCCTGGCGGGCCGGGAGGCAGGCCCATGAGCATCATCCCGTGGATCGGCCGGATGCTGGGGGTGGAAGAGGCCGTCGAGATGGGCCAGCCCGAGCTCTCCTTCAGCGCCCCTTTGGCCCGCGACGGACCGGTCTGGCTGCTCTTGGCCTGCGTGGCGCTGGTCGCCCTGGTCGTGCTGTTCTACCTCCGCTTCCAGCACCTGCGTCGCCGGCGGGCGCGGATCGTCCTGACGGTGTTCCGCGCGGCGGCGCTGTGCCTGCTGGTGGCGATCTTCGCCGAGCCGACGCTGTTGATCCACACGACCACGCAGCCCCGGCCGCTTCTGTGGCTGGTGTTCGACGGGACCGACAGCATGGGCATCGTCGACGACCTGCCCCAGCCCGAGCGCATTCGTCTGGCCGAAGCCCTTGAGCTGCCGCCTCCCGTCGCATCCGGGTCGCCGCCCGGGGCGTCGGCCGGCTCCTCGGGCGGCTCCTCGGGCGGCTCCTCGGGCGGCTCGTCGGGCGATTCCCCGACCGCGACGGCGCAGCGCCTGTCGCGATCCGACTATCTCAAGGCCCTGGTGGGCAACAAGAAGAGCGGCAATCTGCTGGCCCGGCTCCAGGAGAAGTTCCGCGTTCGGGCGTTTTTGTTCGATCGGGCTGAAGGGGTTCGGGCCCTGGAGCCCTCGCCGCACGAGGGCGAGCGGATCGAGCCGGGCCACCTCGCCGGGCAACTGACCACCACCGGGCCGGTGACCGCGCTGGGATCGGCCCTGGCCGATCTCGCCCGGCGCCAGTCCACCGCCAACCTGGCCGGCGTGGTCCTGTTCGGCGACTTCAACCAGAACGCCGGCCCCCCGGCCCTGGACGTCGCCCGGCAACTCGGGGTCGGCGTGTACACGGTGGGAATCGGGCCGGCGAGTGCCGTGGACCTGGCCGTCGACCTCCAGTGCCCGCCCACGATGAAAAAAGACGAGCGCTACCCCCTGGTGGCCAGCCTGCGCCAGGAGGGGCTGACCGGACAGGTCGCCACGGTGCGATTCTCCGCGCGCCCGCTGGGCATCGAGGAGCCGCAGGCGCGGTGGACCGCGATCGACCAGCGGACCCTCCGCCTCGACGAGGCCACCAGCGTGATCGAGGCCTCCTACGTCGCAACGCAGACCGGCCGGTTCGCGCTCAAGGTCGAGGTCGAGCCCTTCCCGGAGGAGGTCATTTCCGAGAACAACCGGGCGGACGGGGAGACCCGGGTCCACGACGATTTCCTGCGATTGTTGTTCGTCGAGTTCGAGCCCTCCTGGGAGTGGCGGTTCGTCAAGGAGGTCTTCCACCGCGACAAGCTGGTGGGCATGCGGGGGTTTCGCACGTTCCTGCGGTCGGCGGACCCGCGGGTCCGCCAGACGAACGAGCTGTTTGCCGCCACGTTGAGCCCGCCGCGGAGCGAGTTCTTCGCCCATGACGTGATCCTGCTGGGCGACATGCCCTCGTCGGCCCTCACGCCGCGGTTTTGCCAGATGACCGAGGAGTTTGTGGACAAGCTGGGCGGGGGGCTGGTGGTGATGGCGGGCCCGCGGTTCGGGCCCGGCCAGCTCGCCCTGACCCCCCTAGGCGACATGCTCCCGGTCAAGGTCGACCCGAACCTCCACGCCCGCACCGGGCAGTCGTTCCGCCCCCGCCGCACGGCCGAGGCCGCCCAGGTCGACTTCATGCAGCTCGACGCGGCACCGGCGGAGAACGAAAAAGCCTGGAACAACCTCGGGCCGCTGGACTGGTACCAGCCGGTCGAGCGGCTTCGCGCCATGGCCACGGCGCTGGCCGAGCACCCGACCGACAAGTGCGTCGACGGCAAGACCCCCCAGCCCCTGATCGCGATGCGGAGCTACGGCCGCGGCGAGGTCGTCTACCTGGGCTTCAACGAGACGTGGCGATTGAGGCGCCTGTACGGGGAGCGGTACTACCGGCAGTTCTGGGGCCAGTTGATCCACCGGCTGGCCTCGCGCCACGCCCTGGGAGCCCAAAAGCGGTTCGTCGTCCGCACCGATCGCCGGCAGTACCAGGCCAACGAGCAGGTCTACCTGACCGTCGAGGCGTACGACGCCAACTTCCGGCCGCTGGGCGAGGACAAGATCCCGGGCCGGAAGCTGACCGCCGAGTGGCTCCTGCCCCAGACCGACGCGGGCGAGGCGTCGCCCATCCGCTCGCTCTCCGTCTCCCAGCTCCGCGAGGGACTGTTTGAGACGCGGTTCCCCGTGCTGGCCGGCGGGGAGCACCGCGTCCGCGTCCGCGATCCGATCACCCAGCAGCCCAGCGAGGTCCGCTTCCACGTCACCAGCGTCTCGGCCGAGCGCCAGCAGCCGGTGCGAAACGCCACCTTGCAGCAGGCCCTGGCCGACGTAACCGGCGGCAAGAGCTACGACCTGGTCTCCGCCGGCCGCCTGCCTTATGAGATCCGCGTGGTCCCCAAGACCGAGTCCAGCGTGCAAGTCATCCCCTTGTGGAACACCTGGCCCATGTTCGGCCTCGTCGTGGTGTTCCTGTTGGGCGAGTGGCTGGGCCGAAAGTGGGTCAACCTGCCATGACGAGACTGGCTCAACTGCGAAGGTGTCTGGACCGGCTCCGCCGCCGCCGCCGCGGGGTGCGCCGGGCCATCGCCTACAGTGCCGTGGCCATCGCGCTGGGCTGGACCCTCGCCGCCGCCTTCCTGGCCGACTGGCTCTTGGACCTCACTCGGCTCCAGCGGGCCGTGGTCCTGCTGGCCGCCGCCGGACTGCTCGCCTGGGCCGTGCGGCGGTTCGCGCTCCCGTGGCTCGGGCAGCGAGAAACCCTCGTCGACGTCGCCCTCCTTGTCCAGAAGCAGGAGCACATCGACAGCGACCTGGTGGCCGCGATCCAGTTCGAGTCGGCCGAGGCGCCCCGGTGGGGCTCGGTCCAGCTCGAGCAGGCCGTCATCGACCGCGTGGCCGGGGCCAGCAAGGGAATGAGGCCCTTGCTCGGCCTGCCCAAGGAGCGGATGCGCCGCCGGCTGGCGCTGGCGGCGGTCACCGTCCTGGTGCTGGCCGCGGCGGCCGGAAGGTATCCCGACCATGCCCGGGTCTTCCTCCATCGGCTCCTGTTGAGTTCCCGCCACTACCCCACGCGAACGATCATCGACAGCGTGGCGATCAACGGGCATGCCGTCGACCTGGCCAGCGTGGCCGACGCGCAGGTCCCTGCCGCCTACGGGCTGCCGGTCCGGTTCGTCGTGGTAGGACGGGGCGAGCTGCCCGTGGCGGGCGAGGCCAGGGTGAAAAGCGCGTCGAGCGGCCTGGAGGTGGCCGTTTTGTTGGAGCCCGGCACGGGCCCCGGGGTCTTTGCCGGCGAGCTTCCCCGGCTGATCGAGCCGGCCGCGTGCCAGTTCTATCTCGGCGATGCCTGGACCGATCCGATCCGCCTGGAGATGCTCCTGCCGCCGGTGGTCGACGTGGAGCTGGACGTCACCTCGCCCGCCTACGCCGGGGCGGAAGGCGCCCCGACCCGGCAAACCCTAAGCGGGCTCCGCCAGTTGGCCGTCGCCCAGGGCTCTCGCGTCGGGGTCCGCATCCTGGCCGACAAGCCGCTTAGGCGGGCCGAGATCACGATCGAGGGATCGCGGCACGAGGCCGTGGGCCAGGGCCCGCTCCCCGACAACTCGGCCAGGGAGCTGTGGACGCTCGATCCCCGGGGCACGCCCCTGGAGAGCCTGGCGGAGCCGGTCCGCTACGTGATCCAGGTGAAAGACGCCGACGGGCTGGAGCTGGAGCGGCCGATCGAGGGGGTGATTCGGGTCAAGGTGGACCATCCGCCGCAGATCGCCGGCTCGGCCCTCACCCAGCTCGTCCTCCCCACCGCCCGGCCCACCATCGCCCTGGCCGCCTCGGACGACTACGGCTTGTCGCAGGTGGCGATCCTGGCCGAGGTGGTCCGGGCCGACGGGAGCCCGGGCGGGAAGGCGGAGCAGGTCGTCTACGCGCTTCCGGCCGGCCAGGCCCCACTCAAGGGTTTTCAGGTTCGACACCGCCTGAGCCTGACCCAGCTCCAGGCGGGCAAGGGGGACCAGGTCAAGGTGACGCTCCGGGCCATCGACTTCCGCGGCGCCGGCCAGGAAGGCAAGCCGGCGCTGAGCGAGCCGCTTATGTTCCAGGTGACCGACGAGCGGGGAATCTACGCCGCCATGGCCGAAGTCGACCGGGAGTCGGCCCGGCAGCTCCAGGCCATGATCGAGCAGCAGATCGACGTGGGAGAAGGAAAATGAACGCCTTGCGAACCGGGATGGTTGCCGTCGTGCTCGGCGTGCTGGTGCCGGCGGCCGTGCTGGGCCAGGCCCTCCAGCCGGAGAGCCTCGCCCGCAGGCAGGAAACCCAGAAGCGGGTCCGCGTGCTGGCCCGCGAAATGATCGCCGGAATCCTCGACGTCCAGCTTCGCCAGCTCGAGGAGAACGAACTCCAGGCGACCGAGCTCTACCGCGACGTGCGCACGATGCGCGAGCACATCGACGCGCTGGTCGAGGCGGAGATGCCGCGGCTGGTGAAGCTGCTCGGCGAGATTCGGGTCGCCGCGGAGGACCAGCGGGGGTCGAAATACGTCGCGGCCCGCGAGCAGAGCCGCAAGATCCTCGTCGAGTTCCTCGCCCAGCGCCAGGTCCTGCTGAGGCGCCTGCGCATGGCGGAGATGGCCGCCCAGGTGCGACAGCTCATCCAGGCGCAGACCAAAGTGCTCGGCAACACGCAGGCGCTTCCGGAGCGGCCGGTGGCGCAGCGCGAGCCGTTGATCCTTGCCGGGGTTGAGGACCAGCGGGACGTCAAGGCGATGTACCTCCGGTTCAAGGAGACCCTCAAAGACGTGGCCACGTGGGGCGGGCCCGCCGGAACCGAGGCCGCCGGCGGCCTGCGGCTCCTCGAGACCGCCAAGGTCGATCCCGAGCTGGACAGCGCCGGGCGCTTTCTCGGCCAGGCCCGTTTCCCCGAGGCGGCGGCCAGCCAGCGGGCGATCCTCAAGGCCCTCGAAGCCCTGCTCACGATCATCGAGCGGGCCCAGGGGCTGCTCCAGGGCGATCGGGACTCGATCGAGCGGGCGATCCGCGACCTGGCCGAACGGCAGAAGGAGATCCGCCAGTCCACCGCCCAGCCCGATCTCACCCAGCGCGACACCGAGCAGCTCTCCCAACAGCAAGGCGACCTGGCCAAGCAATTGGCCGAGCTGAGCAAGAGCACCCAGGACGTGCCGGAGGCCGCCAAGCCGCTCGACGAGGCGGAACAGGCGGCGCAGGCCGCCACCGAGAAGCTCTTCGACGCCAAGCCGGCCGAGGCCCTGCCCCAGCAGGATCGCGTGGTGGAGAACCTCCAGCGGGCCGCCGATCAGCTCCAGCGGGCCCCCGCTCCCGACCGCCAGGCCCCGTCGGCCGATCGCCTCGCCCAGCGCATCAAGGACCTCGAGGCGGCGAAGAAGGACGTCGAGCGGATCCAGAAGGAGCAGGACCAGGCCTCCGCCGCGGCCAAGACCAACCCAGCCGACGCCCAGCGCCAGGAGAACCAGATTGCCCAGGAGCTGGGCAAGGTGCCGGAGAACCGGGACCTGCCCCGCCAGGTCAACTCCCGGCTGGCCGAGGCCCAGGACGCGGCCACCGACGCGGCCGGCCAGATGGGCCAGCCCGAGCCCCAACGACGCGAAGCCACCCGGCAGACCGAGCAGGCGATCCAGCGGGCCGCCTCCGAAATCGACGCGGCGCTGGCCAACGCCAAGCGCCAGCAGCTCGGCGGCCAGCTCGATCGGCTGGCCCAGGCGCTTAACGACCTCGAACAGGCCGCCGCCACGGAACGGCAGGTCGCCCAGGACGCCAAGCAGGCGGGCCAGAAGGAAGGACTTCAGGCCAAGCAGGCCCAGGACCTCGGCCAGAAGCAGGCCGGGGTGCAGAAGACGGTCGGCGAGGTGGGCAAGACCCTTCAGCAGGCAGCCCCGGAGGCGGCCAAGGCACTCGACCAGGCGGCCGGACCCGTCCAGCAGGCCGCCGAAAAGCTCGAAGCGGCCGAGCAGCAGCCGGGCGAGGCCTCGAAGCCCGCCGCGGCCGAGGCCGGCAAGCAGGCCCAGCAGGCCGCTGAGAAGATCGCCGAGGCCGCCCAGAAGCTCCGCGACCAGATGGCCCGAAACGCCCGGCTGCTGGCCGACCTTGCCGCCCAGCAGCTCCAGCAGGTCGAGCAGGCGGAGCAGGCGGTGGACAAGGCGATTGCCGACCGGCCCGAGTCGTTCGGCGAGCGCCTGGACCGTCTTGCCCGGGCCGCCGAGGAGGTGCAGAAGGCCGCCGTGGACCAGCAGCGGGCCGCCGGCCGGCCCGAGGCCGCCCGCGCCATGGACCTCATCGCCGGGATCGAAAAGGCCATCGCCATGCAGAACCGGGCGGATCGAGCGGCCGACGCCCTGGCCAATCGCCCCTCGGCCACTCCGCTGGAGGCCGCCAACCGCCAGCAGGAGGTGGCCCAAGCCGCCGGCCAGCTCCGCAAGCAGGCGTCCGGAGAAGATACCGGCCAAGAGAAGCCGGCAGACAGCGGCAAAGAGAAGCCCAAGGACGCCGGGACCGAAAAGCCCAAGGACACCGGGAAAGAGAAGCCCAAGGACGCCGGGACCGAGAAGCCGAAGGACGCCGGGGCCGAGAAACCCAAGGACGCCGGCGACGAGAAAGGCAAGGACCCTCCGGCTCCGCCGAATCCGCTGGCGCAGACGCTAGCCCAGGCGGAGAAGGCGGCCGGCGAGGCGGCCAAGGACCTGCTCGACTCGAAGCCGGCTGAGGCCAAGCAATCGCGGGCCGAGACGCGCCAGGCCCTGGAGGAGGCGCTCAAGCTGGCCAAGCAAACGGCCAAGCAGGCGGAGCAGGCGCCCGCCGGGTTGGCAGACCCGAAACTCCAGGAGCGGGTCGGCCAGGAGATCGCGGCGGCCCAGGACCTGGCCCAGCCCGACGCCCCGCAGGCCGCCCAGACGCTCGGGGAGGCCGGCAAGACCTCGGCTGAGGCCCAAAAGGAAGCATCCGGCGGCAAGCCCGAGGCGGCCGCCGCGCCCCAAAAGGCGACGTCCGGCTCTCTGGATCAGGCGGCCAAGCAGATCGCCGCGGCCATGCAGCAGCTTGCCCAGCAGGCGGCCCAGCAGATGGCCGCCCAGGCCCAGGCGGCCGATCGGCTGGCCGATCAGACCGCGCCGGTGGACCCCGGGGCGACCTCGGCGCTCCACGCGGCGGAGAACGTCGCCCAGCAGGCGGCCGGGATGATTCCGCAGTCGCCGCAGCTTGCCAAGCCAGCCGGGCAGGCGGTCGGAGCCGCCATGGAGCAGGCGGCCGCCGAGCTCGGGGCGCGGCACCAGGAGCTCGCCCAGGCCGCGGCCATGGCCCAGCAGGCGGCGGCCATGGCCAGCCACCCGAGCGACCAGGCCTCGCCGATCATCGCGCAAGGCGGCATGGCACGGAGCGGCCAGAAGGTGGTCAACCAGCCCCCGACGCCGGCGCCGGTCCAGCCGACCAGTCGGGTCGTGCAGGGCGACAGCCGGACCGGCGAGGCCGCCAATCCGGACCCCTCGGCCCGGCGCAAGCTGGCCGACGAGGCCTGGATCATGCAGTTGCCGCCCGAGCTGCGCAGCGCCATTCGGGCCAACGCGAATCGCCGCCCGCCGAGGGCCTACGAGGAGCGGCTGGAACGGTACTTCAAGAACATCGACTGACTCGAACCGCAACGAGGTGAGATCGAACATGCCAACCCCTAGTCAAAACGCGCCCCCCGACGATCTGGCGGCGGTGAATCGCTGCAAGGAGGCTTACGAACGGATGCGGGCCGAGCTGGCCAAGGTGATCGTCGGCCAGGACAAGGTCATCGAGCAGGTGCTCGTGGCCATCTTCTCCCGCGGCCACGCCCTGCTGGAAGGGGTTCCCGGGCTGGCCAAGACGCTCCTGGTCAGCTCGCTGGCCGAGGCCACGCACCTGTCGTTCAAGCGGATCCAGTTCACCCCGGACCTGATGCCCAGCGACGTCACGGGGACGGACATCATCCAGGAGGAGCTGGACACCGGCCAGCGGCTGTACAAGTTCCTGCCCGGCCCGATCTTCGCCAACATGATCCTGGCCGACGAGATCAACCGCACGCCCCCGAAGACCCAGGCGGCCATGCTCGAGGCCATGCAGGAGCGGCAGGTCAGTTGCGGCGGCACGGTCCACAAGCTGCCCGACCCGTTCTTCGTGCTGGCCACGCAAAACCCCCTGGAGCAGGAGGGAACCTATCCGCTGCCCGAGGCCCAGTTGGACCGGTTCCTGCTGTACATCAAGGTCGATTACCCCAGCGGCGCGGAGGAGTGGGAGATCGCCCGGCGGGTGACGACCGGGCAATTGGGCCGGATCGAGCCCCTGATGAGCGGGGAAGACATCGTCGAGTACCAGCGCCTGGTCACCCGGGTGCCGGTGAGCGACCAGGTGCTGGGCTACGCCTGGGCCCTGGTCCGGGCCAGCCGGCCGGCGAGCAAGGAGTCGATCGATTTCATCGATCGCTGGGTGGCCTGGGGCGCCGGGCCGCGTGGGGTGCTCACCTTGGTCACCTGCGCGAAGGCCCGGGCGATCCTCCACGGCCGCTACCACGCCACGGTCGGCGACGTTCAGGCGTTGGTCCGGCCGGCCTTGCGGCACCGCATCGCCGGCAACTACGCGGCCCAGGCCAACAACCTCAACAGCGACCGCCTGATCGAGATGCTCCTCGAGGCCGTCCCGGCCGACCGGAAGTACGAGAAGCCGATGGCCGCGGCAGGGTGAGGGGGGAGGAACTAGTGGATAGTGGATGGTGGATAGTGGATAGGAGCTGGCGTGGCTAAGAGTATATTGTCGCGTTATCTTGATGCCCAGGCGCTGGGCCGGATGGCCAACCGGCGGATCGAGCCCCGCGGCTTGGTGATCGGCAACTTGGCCGGGGCCCACAAGTCGCCCCTGTCGGGCTTCGCGGTCGAGTTCGCCGGCCACCGGCAGTACTACTGGGGGGACGATCCGAAGCACATCGACTGGCGGGTCTACTTCAACCGCCAGCGCATGGTGATCAAGCAGTACGAGATGGAGACGAATTTCGTCTGCCACCTGATGCTGGACGTCAGCGCCTCGATGCGTTACGGCGAGGGCCCGCAGCAGAAGCTCCAGTACGCCGCCCGCATGGCCGCCACGCTGGCCTACGCCATCCTGCGCCAGAGCGACAAGGTGTCGCTGGCCACGTTCGACGAGCAGGTGCGGGGCTTTGTGCCGCCGAGCAACTCGATGGCCCAGATCGTTCGCCTCACCGAGCACCTCGACCAGTCCGAGGCCGTGCGCAAGACGAACATGGCCGACTGCCTCGTCGAGCTGGCCGGGCGCACGAAGCGCCGCGAGATTGTGATGGTACTGAGCGATTTCTTCACGGAGCTGGGCCCGCTCGAGGCCGCCTTGCAGCGCATGCGCTACAGCCACCACGAGGTGGTGCTGTTCCAGGTCATGCACCGCGACGAGCTGGCCTTCGAGTTCGACGGGATGGTGAAGTTCGTGGGCCTCGAGCTGCCCGAAGAGCTGTTGACCCAGCCCGACCAGCTCCGCCGGGAGTACCTCCGGGCCCTGGGCCGCTTCGACGAGGACCTGGAGGCCCTGTGCTACCGCAACCGGATCGAGCGGGTCGTGGTCGACACCAGCCGACCCCTGGAGCAGGTCCTGGCCGATTATCTCAATCAGCGGAGCCGGCGCAACCGGGGGCGGTGACACACGTCAAGGCAGGTCGGTCCGGCCGCGGTCCACCGGAACGCCCAGCGAGGAGAACCACGGGAACAGGTCTTCGCCCACGGCGACGCCCCACACCGCCACGCAGTCGTCGAAGGAATAGTCCTTGCGTCCGGGCTTCAGCATCTTCCGCTTCGCCCGGAAGTACTTCGCCAGTGCGTCCTGCCCGTATTTCCCCCGCAACTGTTCGAAGATCCAAAACGATTTTCCCCAAACCACGTCGTTGGGCGCGTCCTTGGCGCGGATGTCGACCCGGTTCATGTTCGGGTCGAGCTTGCGGGCCCGCGCGATGGCCCTTTCGAGCGTCTCCTGGGCCTCCTTCATCCCCATGCGCTTGCCGACTTCGATGCCCAGGTACGTGGCCAAGGGCTCGTTCCACACGGGCTCGCCGTAGGGCAGCACCCAGGAATGGCCCGCCTCGTGGGAGATGAGCTCGAGCATGGGGTAGCGGTTTGTCGGGTAATCGCCCCACCAGGCGCCGATGCCGATCCGGTTCCCGCTGGAGAAGCCGCCCCCGCCGGTGGGAAGCATCAGCAGGTTGGTCAGCGTGCCCTGAGAGGGCGGAACCCCGGTGATCTCCTCCAGGTGCTTCTTCACCACAAGGTACTCTTTCGCAATGGCATCGGCGAAGACCTTGGTGCCCTCGTTGTACTCGACCGTCAATCCGTCCAACCGGTGCGAGAGCTCGGCAAACTGCCCCTTGGGCGGCCGCGCGGGATCGACCGGCTTGTTCCGCACGAGGTCCTTTAGCAGCGGCTTGATCCACTGGGCGTTGATCGGGTCCTTGGCGTCGGGACGGTGGCCGAACAGCCCCCGGCTCGCCGCCAGTACGAAGCCCTTGCCGAGCGCCCGCCGGGCCATGACCGGGCGGCCTCGAGCGTCGGTCACCAGCAGCGTCCACTTCCCCTTGAGCTGGAGGACGCCCCCGCCGGAGTATTCCACCGTCTTCGCGCGGAGCGAGGCCGCTGCGCTGAGCGGCTTCTCCGCAGGCTCGGGCGCAAAGGCCGCTCCGAAGGCATTGGCCAGCGATTGGACGTGGAACGGATACTGCGGCTCGCCGCGAGGATGGTCCGCCATGATGACGGCCGCCCCGCCCGCTTCCACAAAGCGCCGCACGTGGGCAATGCTCTCCGGCGCGTAGGGGACGGGCCCGGGACCGCTGCTGAGCACCAGCAGGTTCACGCTGTCGAAGTCGAGCTTCCAGAGCGTGCCCCAGTTGCGCGCATCCGCCCCGCCGGCCTCGCCGATGTACTGGGTCCAGAAACGGCCGTCCATGTAGAACGTGAACTCGTGCGAGATGTCCGAGACCGAGTGAATGCGCGGGCCCGCCTCCGGAGCCAACAGAACCGCCATCGCCATGCCAACGAAGATTCCCATGACGCCCACCTCATCCTTCCTATTGCGGCTTCGCCTTGAACTCCCTGATGCGCAGGTTCTTGAACTGGACCTTCATCGGCGGGCCGGGGTGCATCTGGAGCGCGATGATGCCGCTCCGGGCGGCCTTGCCCGTCTGGTTGTCGATCGCCTGGGCCATCACCACCCCGTTGATCTTCAGCGTGATCTCGTTGCCCCGGGCAATGACGCAGTAGTCGTTCCAGTCGTTCTTCTTGACGTGCTTGGCCAGCTCCTTGGGATCGCCGAGGCGGGTGACGTGCTTCTTTCCGTCCGGGTCGATGACGACCTTCTCGCCCCGCATGGCGATGCCCCCCCGCTCGTGCTCGAACAGGCAGCCGGTCCACTGGTCGCCGGCCTCCATGTCGGCCTGGTAGCCGAAGGTGTCCCAGTTGGGCAGCTCGCGGCTTCGGAACTGGACGCCTGAGTTGCCGTCGATCAGCTTGTAGGTCGCCCGGAGCTCGAAGTCGGCCGGCTTGCCGCCGCGCCACATCAGGTAGTTGCACGCGGTGCACGGCTTCTCGGGGGTGCTCTGGGAGGTGATCGCCCCGTCCTCGACGTACCACCAGCCCTGCTTCCCCTCCCAGCCGGCCAGGTCCTTGCCGTTGAACATCGACACGAAGCCCTTTTCCTCAGCCCCCAAGGCAAAGCCGAGCGGGAGGGCAGCCAAGGCGATCAATCCAACAGGCAGCAGCCGGGCAAACATGGCAATTCTCCTTCTGGACAACGGATTGGACGCGCTCACGAAAGCACGAAAGGACGAAAACGCGAAAGAAGAGGACTGGCCGCGGCGAGCCGATCGCTGCGCCCCAATGTCCTGATTTCGCGCCTTCGTACTTTCGCGATTTCGCGATCCTCTCAGAAGAAAGGCAAGAGGAGTTGACCGCGCGGAAGAGGCGCTGTCAAGGGGCCGGGCTGTCGGCCAGGAGCTCGTCGATCAGGACCTGGGCGTCGGCGGTGAGCTTTGCGATTCGGGCAAGCCAGAGCGAATCGAGCATGCCGACGGAGGCAAACAGCTCCGCGGGGAGGCAGGCGACGATGCTTGCGGCGATCTTGGCGTTCAGGTCCGGGTTCGGACTGCGGGCCCTGAGTGCCTGGCGAAACGCCGCCTGGAGCGAGGCGAGCACCATGGGCCAGACGGCTTGTGCGCCCGGCTGCCGGCGCTGTTGGGCCAGGTCGTCGGCAAAATCCCTCGCCCGGCATGCGTCGACCGCAAACTCCCCGATGTCGTGGCACCCCGCCGCACAGCCCAAGAGCACGTCGCTCCAGCGCTCGGTCTGATGGCGCAGCCGGTTCAGTCGCAGGGTCTCCACCGCACTCAGGGCGGGACCGGAGACCAGCAGGGTGAGCACGCGATGCCGGGCCTCCATGTGCCCGGCGAGCACGCTCCGGGCCACCGGCTCGACGAACTCCGTGCCGCGGTGCCGGTCGTAGGCGCACATGGCGGCGGTCCAGACCCGGGTCAGCAGCTCGCCGCTGAGGACCTCCTCGACCACTCCCGCCAGGGCCGTTTCCGGCGAGCCGGCGCCGTGCTCCCGGGCGCCGTGCTCCCCGGCGCGGCGTGCCAGCTCCTTCAGGCTCCGCCCCCAGCGGTCGAAACGGCACTTCGAGCCGGTCCAGTACGCCTCGACGCTCCCCGGCGGGAGCTGGCCCGGCCCCTGGACCACGCGGTCGGCGTGGATGGCCACCAAAGCGGCAAGTTCGACCAGCTCGCGGGCGTGCATGGGTTAAAGCTTCAAGAGAAAGCCGGACTGTATGGACCTGCCTGGCGGTCGGGAGAGCACCGCGACCCGAAACGCGCTTCTTGGGTGGGTGATCTTGGTGTTCCGGTCCCCCCCCCCGCCCGAGCGATCACGCCCGGGAAAACCTCTGGGAAGGATTCGGGGTGTGGAAAAAAAGGACCCCGGCGGGGCTCTCCCGCCGCAGGCAAGTCATGCCTGCCAAAGCAAGCAAAACCAATGCCGAACGCGGGAAGGCCGCAGCGATGCGCTTCGGATTATCGTCCTAACCTCTTTTGTCATAATAACTTGGGTCCTGCAACTCGCGGCGGCTGCCCGGCCTCGTCCCCCGTGTCGCGTTGAGGGCGTGCATCGGCACACGTCTGCGCAAATCAACGCCGTGGGTCCGCCAGGGCCCCACCTGGTCCAAGCAGCCAATTTTGGGGGGCCGCGCACGAATAACGTCCTGGGTCGCGGGGCCGCAGTCCAGGCCCGGGGTCCGAGGGTCGGGGTGCGGCGGGTGGCACTGGCTGCTTGTCCGCCAGTGCAGGAAACACGGGCAGACAAGCTGCCCGTGCCACCCCACAAATAAAGGGTGTCGGACTACCAGGGTGGTTGACGCGGCCCCGGCGGTAACGACAATGGGGATCTGCTGATCAAGCCAATCCTCGGAATCAACAAGTACTCGTGGGAGGGAGACTGCTCATGGGAGGCTCCATTATTGCCATCGTTGCGGTGGCCGCCGTGGCCGTGGCCGTGTTGCTGGTGCTGCTGGTCATCAGCATTTACAACCGGCTGGTGGCGTTGCGCAACCGCTACCGGAACGCCTTTGCACAGATCGACGTGCAGTTGAAGCGCCGCTACGACCTGATTCCCAACCTGGTCGAGACGGCCAAGGGTTACATCAAGCACGAGCGGGAGACGCTCGAGGCGGTCACCCAGGCGCGGAACTTGGCAGCCACGGCCGGTCAGCGGGCGGCGGCCAACCCGGGCGAGCCCGGCGCCATGCGATCCCTGGCCGGCGCCGAGGGGCAGCTCACCGCGGCCCTGGGACGCCTGTTCGCCGTCGCCGAAGCCTACCCGGACCTCAAGGCCAACCAGAACATGCTGGCGCTCCAGGAGGAGCTCTCCTCGACGGAGAACAAGATCGCCTTTGCCCGGCAGGCCTACAACGACGCCGTCATGACCTACAACACCCAGCGGGAGACGTTCCCCGCCGTGCTGTTTGCCGGGGCGCTCAATTTCCAGGCGGCCGACCTGTTCGAGATCGAGAAACCCGACGAGCGGGAAGCGCCCAAGGTCGCCTTCTGACGATGAGCAGCGACTTTTTCCATCATCAGGACGTTGCCCGGCGGAAAACCGCGACGCTGGTGATCCTGTTTGTCCTGGCGGTGGTCACGATCATCCTGGCCGTGTACCTGCTGGTGGTCGTGGTCCTCGTCAACTGCGGATCGAAGACGCCGTGGCAGCCGGAGATCCTGCTTTGGGTCTCGCTGGGCACGGCCGGCGTGATTGCGGCCGGCAGCCTCATCAAGATCGCCGAGCTGGCGCAGGGGGGCGAAGTCGTGGCCCTGATGCTCGGCGGACGCCCGCTCGATCCCCACACCACGGACCTCGCCGAGCGCAAGCTACTGAACGTGGTCGAGGAGATGGCCCTGGCCTCCGGGGTGCCCGTGCCGCCGGTCTACGTGCTCGACGGCGAGAAGGGCATCAACGCCTTTGCCGCCGGGCACGCCCCGGACAACGCGGTCATCGGCGTGTCGCGCGGCGCCCTGGCCTACCTCAACCGCGACGAGCTCCAGGGCGTCATGGCCCACGAGTTCAGCCACATCCTCAACGGCGACATGCGCCTGAACCTCCGGCTGATCGGGATCCTCAACGGGATCCTGATCCTGGCGATCCTCGGCTGGTACGTCCTTCGCGCGACGGGCCGCTCCGGGGGAAGCTCGGACAGCAAAGGGGCTGCGCTCGCCGGTTTGCTGTTCGGGCTGGGACTGATGATCCTCGGCTACGTGGGCGTGTTGTTCGGCAGTCTGATCAAGGCCGCGGTCTCGCGCCAGCGCGAGTACCTGGCCGACGCGGCGGCGGTCCAGTTCACCCGCTATCCCGGCGGGATCGCCGGGGCGCTGAAGAAGATCGGCGGGCTGGAGGGCAGCTCGCGGATCCGCGATCCCCACGCCCAGGAGTGCAGCCACCTGTTCTTCGGCGACGCGCTTGCCGGCTCGCTGTTCAATCTCTTCGCAACGCACCCGCCGCTGGCCGAGCGCATCGGCCGGCTCGAGCCGAACTTCGACGGCCGGTTCCCCCCCGTGGAGCCGATCGCCCTGGAGGCCGCCGCCGCTTTGGCCGGGCAGGCCGAAGCGATGCCCGGCGTCGGGCGGGCAGGCCGGGGCGCCGGTCGGCAAACGCGCTCAATCCCCCTGGATCCGACCGGCGTGCTTCGGCGCGTCGGCCTGCCGGGCGTGGAGCAGTTCCTCTTCGCCGCGGCCGTGCTGGACGCCCTGCCCCGCTCGGTCCTCGACGCCGCCCACGATCCCTACAGTGCCCGGGCCGTCGTCTACGCCCTGCTGCTGGACCGCGACGCAGCCATGCGCAAGCAGCAGCTCGACGCGCTGCGGTCGAAGGCCGACGAGTTCTCGGTGTTGGAGACCCAGCGTCTGGCCCCGCTGGTGGACCCGCTTGCCGACGAGGCCCGGCAGCCGCTGGTCGACGTCGCCCTGCCGGCCCTGAAGCGGCTCGCCGGCGTGCAGTACACGGCGTTCCGCGAGAGCGTCGAGGCCCTCGTGGCGGCCGACGGCAAGATGGACCTGTTCGAGTACCTCGTCAGCGGCGTGCTCCTGCGGAGCCTCGACGTCCACTTCGGACGCATTCCTGCGCCGGCGGTCCGGTACCGGGCCATCACCCCGTTGGTCCCTTCCCTGGCGACCGTGCTCTCGACCCTGGCCCACGCCGGCCAGGACAGCCCCGCCGAGGTGCAGCAGGCCTTCCAGCAGGGCGTGGCGGCCGCGGGCAAGCCGATGGCGCTGGTGCCGCAGGAGGAGTGTACGCTCCAGGCCCTGGACGCCGCGCTGGGCCAGTTGGCCCAGGCCGCTCCCCAGGTCAAGAAGCGGATCGTCGGCGCGGCGGCGGCGTGCGTCGGGGCCGACGGCAAGGTGACGCCGAAGGAAGGCGCCCTGTTCCGCGTCGTCGCCTCCGTGCTCGGCTGCCCGGTGACCCCGCTGAGTGCTTCCCTCGCCGACGGCATCGCTTCGACGGCCGCGGACGAATCGCCGCCCGCCAACGGCGATTGACTCCGCTGCCCCCTCGGCCGACGCTCCACTCTCCGGCTTCTCTGATCCGAGAGGATGAGCCGTCTTTCCATGTCCGGGAGGACGGGCCATAATGGTCTTCGGCCAAGGAAGACCCCTTCCGTCTTGCCCGGGCTCAGCGAGAAGCCACCATGCCGGCACCTGACGCAGTTCGCCAGTTGGTCGAGCGGTTTCCCGAACATGAGGAGGCGTACCGCTCGGGACAGTACGGCGAGGCGCAGTTGCGCGAGGAGTTCCTCAATCCGTTCTTCGCGGCCCTCGGGTGGGACGTCTACAACCGCAAGGGTTCTGCCGACGCCTACAAGGAGGTGATCCACGAGGCCGCAATCAAAGTGGGCGGCCGCACCAAGGCCCCGGACTACTGTTTCCGCGTGGGGGGCGGGGTGCGGAGCTTCTTCGTCGAGGCGAAGAAGCCTGCCGTGGAAATCGGCCAGGCGCCGAGCCCGGCCTACCAGTTGCGGCGCTACGCATGGTCGGCCAAGCTCCCGGTGAGCCTGCTGACCGACTTCGACGAGCTGGCGGTCTACGACTGCCGCATCCGGCCGGCGAAGACCGACAAGGCGTCGACCGCCCGCGTGCTTTACTATCAGTACCGCGATTACCTCGACCGCTGGGACGAGCTACTTGGGCTCTTCTCGCCCGAGGCCATCCGCCGCGGCGCCCTGGAGAAGTTCCTCGCCTCGAAGAAGGTGAAGAAAGGGACCGCGGAGGTCGACGCCTCTTTCCTGGGCGAGATCGAGTCGTGGCGGGCGGAGCTGGCGCGGAACTTCGCGATGCGCAATCCGGACCTGTCGCAGCGCGACCTGAACTTCGCCGTGCAGCGGACCGTCGACCGGATGGTTTTCCTGCGGATCTGCGAGGACCGGGGGATCGAGCCCTATGGGACCCTCGAGGCCCTGCAAAACGGCCCGAACGTCTACCGCCGGATGGTGGAGCTGTTCGAGCGGGCCGACGATCGCTACAACTCGGGCCTGTTCCATTTCAGCCCCGAGAAGGACCGACAAGAGCCCCCCGACGAAGTGACCCTCACCCTGGCGCTCGACGACAAGCCGCTCAAAGAAATCCTCCGCAACCTCTACTATCCCGAGAGTCCTTACGAGTTCTCGGTCTTCCCGGTCGAGATCCTCGGGCAGGTTTACGAGCAGTTCCTCGGCAAGGTCATCCGCCTGACCAAGGCCCATCAGGCCAAGGTCGAAGAGAAGCCGGAGGTCCGCAAGGCGGGCGGGGTCTATTACACGCCGGCCTACATCGTCGATTACATCGTGCGCAACACCGTGGGCAAGCTCCTGGAGGGCAAGACGCCACAGCAGGCCGCCAAGCTCCGCGTGCTCGACCCGGCCTGCGGCTCCGGCTCGTTCCTGATCGGCGCGTACCAGCACCTCTTGGACTGGCACCGCGACTGGTACGTCGCCGACGATGCCGAAAAGCACGCCCGGGCCCGTGCCCCGAGACTTTACCGCGGCGCAGCGGGCGATTGGCGCCTGACCACCGGGGAAAAGAAGCGGATCCTGCTGGCCAGCATCTACGGGGTGGACATCGACCCGCAGGCGGTCGAGGTGACGAAGTTGTCGCTGCTCTTGAAGGTGCTGGAGGGCGAGTCGAAGGAAACGGTCAACAACCAGCTTCGCTTCTTCCACCAACGGGCCCTGCCCGATCTGGGCGGAAACATCAAGTGCGGCAACTCGCTCATCGGGCCGGACTTCTACAAGGATCGGCAGATGAGTCTGCTGGATGAGGAAGAGCGCTATCGCATCAACGTTTTCGATTGGCACAGGGAGTTCCCCGAGGTTTTCCGAGGCGCGCATCCCGGATTCGACGTTGTGATCGGCAACCCGCCGTACATCTCCATCCAAACACTCAATGCGTATTCGCCCCCTACCGTTTCTTACTTGAAGAGGAGCTTCCTTTGCGCCACTCGAGGCAACTACGACGTCTCCATCGTTTTTGTGGAGCGGGGTGTTTCTCTTCTGAGCGCGGAGGGTTGCCTTGGCTTCATCTTGCCTTCGAAGTTCTTTGCGACGGACTATGGTGAGCCGCTTCGCCGACTGCTCTCCGAAAAGGGATTGGTCGACAGGATCGTAGATTTCCGGCATGACCAGGTCTTCGCGCACGCCAGCACGTACACCTGCCTGCTGTTCTTGAGCCGCCGTCGGACGGGCCCCGTCGCATACTGCATTGCCTCACCTCCCACCACGATAGCTGACGGCACCGTGGCCGGGTACGCGCTCGATGCCGGCAGCCTGACTCCCGCCCCTTGGGTGTTGGTGCCGAGAGCCCATTCGAAGCTGCTGGAGAAGCTCTCGCAACAAGGCAGGGCGCTCCTCGACCTTCCGTGCGTCATCTCGCGCGGCTCCTCCACGGGGGCGGATGACGTCTTCGTCCTCCGCGCTGGCAAGAGCCGCCTGACGACGCGGGAGGGCGAACACGTCGAGATCGAAAAGGCCGCTTTGCGGACTCCCATCTACGCGACGGACTTCGGCCGATATCGTTTCTCGCCCGCGGCGGAAGAAAGGATAGTCTTCCCGTATGAGCTCATGGGCAAAGGATACGCGCTGCTCGACGAAGAGAAGCTGGTTCGCAGGTTCCCCAAGGCTTATGCGTACCTGGCAGGACGAAAGAAACAGCTCCTGAAGCGAAAGCAATACAGGAAGTGGTACGCCTTCAGTGCCCCCCGCAATCTGGAGGCACACGAGAGAGCCGATCTCATGGTTCCACTGCTGGCAAACGTCGGTTCGTTCTGCCTCTTGCCGAGTGACATGAGAATCTATTGCCCTATGGCAAGTGCAGGCTTCACGATCTCGGTGCCCGACAAGAGGCAAGCAGCGCCGCTGTTCCTGCTCGGCTTGCTGAACTCCCGGTTGCTGTTCTGGATGCTGCGAGCCATCAGCAACGTCTTCCGCGGTGGCTGGATAACGTGCACGAAGCAGTACGTGGGCAGGCTGCCCGTCCGCACGAGCGACCTCTCTGATCCTGCTGAACGGGCTTGTCACGACAAAGTCGTCGAGGTGGTGGATCTCATGCTTTCGTTGCACAGGGGATTGAAGACTGCACGCACCGACCACGGCAAAACCGCCATCCAGCGGCAGATCGAGGCCACCGATCGGCAGATCGACCGGCTGGTCTACGAGTTGTACGGATTGGGCGAGGAGGAAATCGCCCTGGTCGAGGAGGTGACTTCGAAGTAGTCCGCAGGTTCGCAAGCATGCCGGGCGAAGGCCCCCTGTTCACTCTCGTGGTCATGGAGGAGCCAGGATGCCGACGCGTGACGCCGTCCGCAGGGCGCTCGGGGTTTTCTACACGCCGGAGTACGTCGTCGACTACATCGTCCGCAACACGCTGGGCCCGCTCCTCGAGGGCAAGACGCCCCGGGAGGCCGCCTCGCTTTGCGTGCTCGATCCGGCCTGCGGCGCAGGCGCGTTCCTCCTCGGCGTCTACCGGCACCTGCTCGACTGGCACTGCGACTGGTACCTGGCCCATGGTCCGGGCGATCGGCCCCGGGGCTCCGCTTTGCCGCTCTGCCGCAGCCCGGCCGGGGCGTGGTGCCTCAGCGCGGCCGAGAAAAGGCGGATCCTGACCGGCAGCGTCTACGGCGTGGACGTCGACCCCGGGGCCGTCGAGGCGAGCCAGCGCGCCCTGCTCGCGACGATGCGAGAGGGAGAGTCGCACGAGGCCCGTGCCTATCCGCCGGGTCGGTTCTCCAGGCGAGCCCTCTCCGAGCTGGACGCCAACGTCCGCTGCGGCAATGCGATCGCCGGGCTCGATTGGCGGGCCGAGTTCGCCCACGTCCTGGCGGGCGACGGCGACGGCGGCGGCGGCTTTGACGCCATCGTCGGCAACCCGCCCTATCGCCGAGAGCTCGGCTCCAAGGGCTTCCTGGACGAGATCGCGGCCACGCAGTTCGGCAGGGAGCATCAATCGCCGCGCATGGACCTCTGGTACTACTTCCTGCACCGGGGGCTGGAGCTGTTGCGCCCGGGCGGCGTGCTCTCGTTCATCGTCAGCGCGTATTGGAGCGCCGGCGCGGGAGCCGAGAAGCTCATCGGGGCCCTGCGCCGGCAGGCCCACGTCGAGGAGGTCTTCCTGCTGGGCCGCCTGAAGGTCTTTGCGAAGGTGTCCGGCCAGCACATGATCCTCCGCGTGAGGAAAGGCCCAAGCAGGGATCCGACCACGGTGAAGACGGTGCCCCCGGAGGCGAGGGGCACGGCGGAGGCGCTGCTCGGCGTTGGCGCCGCGCCGCTCTGTTTCCAGAAGACGGCGGACCAGCTCTTCGCCGGCGGCAGGATCGACCTCCAGCCGCCGTCGGACGAGCTTCTCGCCAAGATCGAGCGTTGGCCCACGCTGAGCGCCCTGGGGCGGGTGCGGCAAGGCATCGCCGAGAACCCGCCGTCGATCAACCGGCGGACCAACGAGGCCCACGGCAACCGTTGGCGCGTCGGGGAAGGCGTGTTCGCCCTGCGCCCGGAAGAGCTGAGCGCCCTGAGGCTGCCGGGGAAGGAAGCGGGCTTGCTGCGTCCGTACCACGACCTCTGCGACGTGGGCCGCCACGAGCTCGCGCCCGAGCCTTCGTTGACCTTGATCTACTCCACGCGGGAAACCTGCCCCGACCTTGCCGGCTACCCTGCGATTGGCGAGCACCTCGGCCGTTTCCGGAGGATCATGAAGGCCCGGCGCGAGACCCGCTCGGGCAAGAACCGCTGGTGGCACCTCCACTGGCCCCGCGACGAGCGGATTTGGCGGTCGGCGAAGATCGTCGGCGTTCAGATGGCGGCGCGTCCGGCCTTTGCACTGGCCAGGCAGCCGGCCTACTTCCCTTTCAGCATGAACGTGTTCGTGCCGCTGGACGACACGCCGGAAGACCTCGGCTATCTCTGCGGGCTGTTGAACTCCCGGCTCTTGTGGAAGTGGTACCAGCACCGGGCGAAACGGCGCGGAATCGGGCTGGAGATCAACGGCAGGGTGCTCGGCGCCACGCCGATTCGCCGGATTGACTTCGCCCTCCGCTCGGAGCGGGCCCGCCACGACCGCATGGTTCGCCTCGTGGAGCGGATGGCGTCGCTGAAGCGCGAGTCGGCCGCCGCGCGCGCCGGGCGTGCAAGGACGGCCATCGAGCGGCGCGTCGAGGCCACGGATCGGCAGATCGATCGATTGGTCTACGCGCTGTACGATCTGACCGACGCGGAGATCGCCGTGGTGGAGGAGGCGACGTCGTCCGCCGGGCAGGTCAAGCCGTAAGCCCGTAGGGTGGGTCGAGCCCGCAGGGCGAAGCCCCACCATGACCCCAGCCCGACTCATCGAGCCCCTTCCTTGGCGTTACCAAGGCAATACAGGAAGTGCAACGTGCGCAGGTAGATTCGGCCGGCGCAGATCGCCGGCGTGGCGAAGCCGCCGTCGTGGAGGTGGTTCGCGGCGATCTGCTCGTAGCTCCGGCCGGTCTTGAAGACGTACGTCAGGCCGTCCTCGTTGGGGATGAAGATCGTGTCGCCGGCGAGCACGGGCGAGGCGCTGAACTCGCCCTGGAGCTTGTGGGTCCAGACTCGTCGTTGCGTCACGTGGAGACTCCTTCACTTGAGTGAAACCCCAGGCCCACCGCGAACGTGATCGCCGATCCTGCCAGGGCGTACCAGGGCCAGGCCACGAGCGCGCTGCCGGTGAGCCAGGGGACGATCACGACCAGGGCCGTCATGACGGCCAGCCCGCCGACCAGTCCGACCAGCGCCCCCCGCTGGGTGACGTGCGGGGTGAGCACGCCCAGGAAGAACACGCCGAGGATGCCGCCGGTGGTGAACAGCGCAATGGCCATCACGCTCTCGATGACGCTGGAGGCGAACAGTTGGCCGAGGATGCCCACGCCGATCTGCACCAGGCCGAAGACGATGGTCCATGCCCGGCTGACCCGGAGGAGATGCTCCGGCGACGAACTGCCCTTGCGCCAGGGGACGTAGAAGTCGTTGACGGCCGCGGCGGCGGACGAGTTGAGCGACCCGGACAGGGTCGACATGGCCGCGGCAAAGACCGCCGCGACCACCAGGCCGGTCACTCCCGGGGGAAGATGATCGACGATGAACGTGGCGAAGACCTCGTCGTTCCTCTCGAACGGCATCTGCGGCGGGAAGAGGTGGTAGAAGCAGGCCAACCCCACGCCGATCAGCAGGAACAAGGCGAACTGCACGGCGACGACCAGCCCGCTGAGGCCCAGCGCCCAGGATGCCTCCTTCCGGCTGCGGGCGCTCAGGTAGCGCTGGACCATCAACTGGTCGGCCCCGTGGGTGGCCAGGGCGACGAAGATCCCGCCCAGCACCCCGGCCCAGAGCGTGTAGGGCTTGCTGAGGTCGAAGGTGAGGTCGAACACGCGGAACTTGCCCTGGGCGTGGGCAAACTCGGCCATCTGGGTCCATCCGTGCGCGAGGTTGGCCGAAAAGCCGGCCGGCGTGCCTCCCGCCGCCCCCAGCTTCGCCAGGATCACGGCCAGGGCCAACAGCCCGCCGGCGACGTAGATGACGAACTGCACGCAGTCGTTCCAGATGACCGACTTCATCCCGCCCAGGAACGTGTAGACGATCGTGGCTGCGCCCATCACGACCACCGAGAGCCACAGCTCGACGCCCAGCACGTGCTGGAGCACGATGGCCGTCAGGTAGAGTCGCAGGCCGTCGGCCAGGTTGCGCATGACCAGGAACAGGGCCGAGGCCGCCTGCTTCGTCGCCCCGCCGAAGCGGCGGTCCAACACCTGGTAGGCGGTCAGCAGGTCGCCGCGGAAGTAGTGCGGCAGGAACAGCAGCACGACGAGCAGCCGCCCCAGGACGTAGCCGAAGGTGAGCTGGAGGAACACCATGCTTCCGCCCTGGGGACTGAAGGCCAGGCCGGGGATGCTCAAGAACGTGACGGAGCTGGTCTCGGTGGCGACGATCGACAGGAGCACGGCCCACCAGGGCAGGCTCCTCCCTCCGAGCAGGTAGTCGGCCACGTTGCGCTGGCCGCGACCCACCCACACGCCAAACGCGACCACCCCGAGCAGATAGGCCAGGATGACGGCCGCGTCGATTCCCCGGATGGCGACGTCCACGCGTGCAAACCTTGGGTTCAGGTGAGGCTGAGGCTGCTCGGGCCAAGAGCAGTCCCCCACGAATACCTTGCCCTGGCCCGACTGTCAATGATTCTCCCGGGCTCGGCCGGGTGGCACTGGCTGCTCGTCAGCCAGTGGGACGTGCCGGGTGGCCGGGTGGCTGGGGCATAGCGAAGCGGTGCCCCAGAGACCGGGGGCCGGGACTTGGCCATGCTTCCGGGCCGCGTTCGGCATGCCCACGCGAGCGTGGGCATGGCACCCGGCTCTTGATACGCGGGTTGGCCCCCTTGTGGTATACTACGGGCAGGGCCTCTGAAGTCCGTGGACGAGGAGCACATTCATGCCGTCGCCGTTTCCGGGAATGGATCCGTTCCTGGAACACCCGGACATCTTCCAGGATTTCCATGACCGGTTCATCACGCACCTCAGTGAGAGGATCCAAGAGCGGCTTCCGCCGCCGTACGTGGCTGCGCTGGGCCGTCGGGCCTGGATCGAGGTCTCCGAGCGGTTCATCGGCCCCGACGTCCAGGTGGTTCGGCCGCAAGCCGCGCCCGGGGAGGCGGGATCCGGTTCGCCGGTGGCGGTCGCGGCACGGCCGCGCGCGCAGCCGTTGCTGGTCCATGTTCCCCACGACGAGCGCAGCGAGCCGCTGGTCGAGATCTATCTCGGACGCGGCTCCGACCGGCGTCTGGTGACCTGTATTGAGGTCTTGAGCCTGACGAACAAGACGCCGGGAGAGCACGGGCGGGACCTGTACCTCCGCAAGCAGCGTGAGATCCTCGGCGGCAAGGTCCACCTCGTCGAGATCGACCTGCTGCGGGCCGGAGAGCACACCACCGCCGTGCCGCGGCATCGGCTGGCCAGGGCCGCGGGCGAGTTCGAGTACCACGTCTCGATCCACCACTTCGACAACCTGGAAGACTATTTCGTGTATCCGGTCCGGCTCAACGAGCCGCTGCCGGAGATTCTGATCCCGCTGCTGCCGGGCGATCCGCCGGTGCCGCTGGACCTCCAGGCGGTTCTCCACCGCACCTACGACGCCGGGCCGTACCGCCGCGAGATCACCTACCAGGACGAAGCCCCGGCACCGCCGCTGAGCCCCGCCTGGCAGTCCTGGCTCCGGCAGGTGCTCGTCTGACCGCCAGAAGTACAACCCCCAAGATCGCCAACCACGGCCCGACCCCAGGTCCCTACAAGTCCCTACTGCGAGCGGATAGCGCAGCACCGAAGGCGACGCCGAGCGCAATCATGCCGACGATCTCCGCAAGGACGCCAACGGAGATCAATGTCCCGGCGAAGGTGCCCACAACGCGGAAGAGCCGAGGGTCATAGCATACGCGATACGAGAAGATGGAGGCATGGGCCGTGACGTAGAATCCGGCAATGGCCGCGAAGACGTACCAGGGACGGAGGCGGCGCAGGTACTTCCCGAGGAGCACGCCGCACAGGAGGTCAAATGGCGCTCTGCCAAGGACATAGGTTGCCGCCCGGAGCCGCTGCACCTCGCGCACGGGGTCCACGGAATCGTCCGTGGGAGCGAAGAGGGGCCCCGGTGTTGCGTAATGTTGGCAGATTCCGCCCACGCAAGGTGCAACGACAAGCGAGCACAAAAGGCTCACCACGATCACGACAACGTCCCAGAGGAGTCGTGGCGCCGAGGCGCTGGTGGGACCCGAAGGTCGCTCGTGCCCTGCATTCATTTTAGGTCTCCAGGCTCCTCTGCCGCGCGCTCGGGCGCGCACCATGGCACGATGGGATACGATTGTTCATTTTCCCGGGTCTGAACGCACTCGTCAAGTGCATGCGATCGCGCTGGCGGGAACATCACATCATGGAGTCGTATTGTTGGGAAAAGCGACGGCCTGGAAAGGCCGTCCTACGAAGAGGACGGGCAACGCTGGGATTGCGGTCGCCCCGGCCGGGGCTGCGCCGAGCCCGAGCGATTGCCGGGGACCGGTTGACAGTCGGCGGCGGCACCCGGAGAATGGCCGGGAAGGGGTCGCAGTAAAGAGGAAACAGGAAAACCGAACTCAAGAAGCCTCCGAGGAGACCTGCCCGTGACGTCGAACGAAAACGCATTGCCGCGTGCCGAGCCGGAACAGCCGGCCGGCCGGACTTCCCGCCGGGCCTTGCTCGCCGCCGGGCTGGCCGGCCTGGGCGCGGGGATCGGGCGGCCTCTTGGGGCCGCCGGCGGGGAGCCCGCCGGGAAGTCGCCGGCCACGGGTCGGGCCTTTCCCCTGGTCGATTATCACGTCCACCTCGACAACAGCACGATCGACAAGGTGCTCGATCTGTCGCGCACGCGGGGGGTGAAATTCGGTATCGTCGAGCACGCCGGCACGAAGGAGAACAAGTACCCGGTCGTGCTCAGCAACGACGAGGAGCTCGGCCGCTACCTGGCGATGCTCGAAGGCAGGCCGGTGTTCCGCGGCGTGCAGGCCGAATGGACCGACTGGTCGAGCTGCTTCTCGCCGGCCGTGGCCGCCCGGCTCGATTACGTCCTGATGGACGCCATGACCTTCCCCGGCAAGGACAGCCGGCGCGTGAAGCTCTGGGAGGGCGACGTCGAGTCGCGGGTCGAGATGGCCGACAGGCAGGCCTTCATGGAGCGGTTCGTCGACTTCCACGTCGAGCTGATCGAGAAGCAGCCGATCGACGTCTTCGGCAACCTCTCCTGGCTCCCCAAGCCGCTGGCCGGCGACTACGAGAAGTATTGGACGCCGGCGCGGATCCGCCGCGTGGTCGACGCGGCGGTGAAGCACCGCGTCGCCCTGGAGATCAGCTCCAGCCTCAAGCTGCCGCGACCGGGATTCTTGAGGATCGCGAAGGCGGCCGGGGCGAAGTTTTCCTTCGGCTCCAACGGCCGGTATCCCCAGATGGGCCTGCTGGACTATTGCCTGGAGGCGGCCAAGAGCCTGGGCCTCACCCGCGCCGATATGTTCCTCCCCGCCCCGGACGGCCAGAAGGCGGTCCAGCGCAAGGGCCCTGCCTAGCCCGCATTCCTCACCGGCCTGGGCCGCGGGCCACAGGGTGTTCCCGTAGGACGGGTTGGTAACCCGTCCCTAACAAGGACGGATTGGCAATGGGTCCTACGGCGGTGAGAAATGCGGGCTAGGGGCCCTTGGTCTTGGCCGCTTCCGGGGGCAGGGCGACATCCCCGGTCACGGCCGCCTCGGCCGTCCCGAGGTCGGTCTGGATGAGGATCTTGCCCGCGACCTTCCCCGCAACCGCGTCGGCCGTGAAATGGATGGCCACGATGTGGACCGAGGCCGCCTGGCTCGACGCGTTGGAGCGGAACCGGCGGTCCGGCAGGGAAACCTCGACGATGCGGAAGGGCTTGGCGCCGCGCACGACGAGGTTCCGTGCCGCGGTTTCTTTCGGGGCGAGCCGGCCCAGCATGAGGACCGAGGGGTAGGCGGCCAACGGCGCGGTGACGAGACCTTCGACCGCCAGCGGCACCTGGGCCGCCAGCGAATTGGGAGCGGAATCGTTGGTCTGGAGGATCAACGGCTCCTTGAAATAGCCTGGCGGTGCATCTGACTTGAGCGTCACCCACAGGTCGTAGCTGACCTGGGTGGAGCCGGGGAACAAGGGGTCCTGCGAGCGTCCGGTCTCGCGGATCCTGGCCTCGAGGTAGGGTACCCGGCACACCGCCCCGAGGACCCGCCAGTCCTTGCGGCCGGAGTAGCTCACCTGGATCCGCTTGGTGGAGGCCTGGCCCTGGGGCACGGTGCCGAACTGCACGGAGCCGGGCTGGAAGACCACGTCCGAGCGGATGAACCCCTGGACGTGCAACTGCACTTCGGCCCGGCTGGGCTGGTCGAAACTCACCTTGATCGTCGCCTCCTTGGGGCCGTCGAACTGCCGCGTGTTGAACTCGGCGACGATCTCCGCCGTTTCGTGGGTCTTCAGCAGGGTCTTCGTCGCCCGGGGCACCGTGCAGCGGCAGGTGGACTGGACCGAGGCGATCTGCACGTCCTCTTGGTAGGGGTTCTCGAAGACGAAGCGGTACTCGACGTTGGCGCCTTTGGCCACGACGCCGAAGTCGTGCCGGACGGTGGGGAACATCCGCGCGGCCCAGGGGGTTCCCGCGGCCGAGCAGACCCCTGCAACGGCCATCGCCAGGACCAGCGAGCACAAGATGGTTCGGGCAATCACGGCCTTGCATCCTCCCTGCGCGGGCCGAACGACGGCGCCGAAGGCCGCGCCGGAGACCTCACTTCACCCCGGCGACCCGGCAGGCGTACTTCAAGCCGTCGACCGCGGTCTTGCCGTAGTAGTCGCAGCCGGCGTTCTGGCTCAACAGGTCGCCGGCCGCAGCCCCGCCCACCATGATCGCCACGCCGTCGCGCAGCCCGGCGGCGCGGATCGCCTCCACGGTGGCGGCCACCGACTTGAAGCAGGTGGTCAACAACAGGCTCATCCCCACGACCGAGGGGCGCTGGCTGCGGATCGCCTCGACGAACTTGCCCGGGTCGACGTCCACCCCGAGGTCCGTCACGTCGAACCCCGCCCCCCGGAGCATCATCACCACGATGTCCTTGCCGATGTCGTGGACGTCGTGCCGGACGGTGCCCAGGACGGCCTTGGCCTTCGCCGGGCCGGTGGGTGCGGCGGCCAGGTGCTGTCCCAGCTCGGCGGAGAGCCCCTTCATGATCATCCCGCCGAACATCAGGTCCGGCAGGAAGCACTCCTCCCGGCCAAAGCGGTTGCCCAGCTCAATCATCCCTTGGTTGCACTCGGCGAGGATCTCGGCAGCCGGCACGCCGGCGGCCAGCTTCTGCCGGACCAGCTCCCGCGCCCGATCCTCCTCGCAACACGCCACGGCCTGCGCCAGGCTGCTCGGTTCGACCATCGATCGGTTCCCTTTCAGAACGACAAGAGGCACTGCCAGATGTACACGTACCCCAGCGCGTCGACTTCCTCCCACACCCGCTTGACCAGTTCCTTGTCGCCGCTGATCGGCGGCAACTCCTTGGCCTTCTCCTCCCAGGGGACGCAGCTCCCCGGCGGCCGCTTCCCTTGCTGCTTCGCCTGCTCTTCCGACATGGCTCATCCTCCCCGCACCCTACTGCCCTCTGCCTACCGTCTACTGTCTACTGTCTACTCTCAATACACCCCGTATTCCCGCGTGGCCTCGGTCATCGCCCGAAGGTTCTCCGCCCGCGTGTCGTCCTGCATGATGGCGCTGGCGTCCATGATGTATCCGCCGTCCCGGGCAACCCCCTCGATCACCTTCTTGCAGCAGGCCCGGACCTCCTCCGGCTTGCCGAAGGCCAACAGGTCGTTGGGAATCCCGCCGCTGAGGCAGAACTTGTGCCCCACCGCCCGGTGGACCTCGAAGATGTCGCCCCGGTCGACATGGTAGATGATGCTCAGATCGGGCAGCTCGGCGATGTACTTCAAGTTCGGGTTCCACTCCCCTTCGGCGTAGAAGAGGACCTGCTTCCCCTTGGCCCAGATGGCCTCGATGATCTGCTTGAGCGTGGGCCAGTAGAACCGCTCGAACTGGGCGGGCGACAAGAACGGCACGCACCCGCGGTGCATCCAGAGCCCCACCGGCACGTTGCCGGCCGGATCGGCCCCGGAAAGGGCCACGTGGAGCAGGTGGGGCATCATCGCCTCGCAGGCGGCCTGCACTTTCTTCGGCTGGCGGTACATGTCCGTGCACAGGCCCTTATACCCGCGGAGCTTGTCGGCGATGATGTCGAACGGCGCCTTGAGGATCCCCGAGATTGCCGAGACCGTACCCGACTCCCGCCGCAATCGCTCGGCCTGGGTCCCAAAACCCATGAAGTACTGGAGCATCGCCATCCCGCCCTTGAGGAACGAGAGGTTGTTGCGCATGGTCGACGGCTGGCCGATCGGCACTACGTCGTCCGCCACCCGGGGAAGCCAGACGTTGAACAAGTACCCGGTGGGGTCCTCGATCAGCAGGTCGTATTCATCCTCCCGCATCCAGGCCTCGTGCTCGGGGGGCTCGAGGTACTGGAAGGCGGCGTCGGGCGGGATTTCGATGCCCGGCACCGCGTAGTACCTCAGCCCGATGGCCTTGACCAGCCCCATCCAGCCGTACACCATGTTCCCCACCACGGCGTCCCAGTCGAAATCCGCGGCGCACTTGCGCGCGGCGGCGAACGCCTTCTCGTAGTCGTAGCTCACCTCCTGGCTGGTGTAACCGGCGTACTTGGCCGTGAACTCGGCCACGAACGGGCGGATCGGCACGCAATCGGGCTTCTCGTTCCGCATCGCCGTGACGTACCGCGTAAGCCGCTTCTGGTAGAGCGCTTCCATCCGGTCGGCCTGGGTGGGGGTGGTCGGGCTGGTCATCGTCGCTGCCTGCCTGCAAGAGAAACGTGCGCGCGGTACGTACCTTCCTGAAGGGCCCGGGCGGTCCGCCCGGCACCGGTCTGTGGCCTTAGTATTCCAGACTGCCAGGCCCGTGTCAATTTCACCGCTGGTGACCGGGCTTGATAGTCATCCAAGTTTATACAGACCGCCTAGATTGCCATTCAGCGGGACGGGATAGCGGTGGCGGGTGTCGGTAGATCGTGGTGCGCGACAGGTTGCAGCGCCAACGCCTTGGCGGCCTGTTCCACCCAAGGGTCCTCTCCGAACGGACTGCCCCACCGCACGCCATGGCGGACGGCATCCACCTCAGCTTAGCAGCGTCGCGTGCGAGGCATGACGGCATTCCTCCCATGCCCCCTACTCTTCCCAATAGGTGCTCCTGACCCTATGCCGTTATGCACCTTCTTCAGTTCGCTGGCCTGTACGAATGTACAAGTGGGTGCACTTGGATTCGAACCAAGGACCTCCGCCTTATCAGGGCGACGCTCTAACCAACTGAGCTATGCACCCGATCGCTTGCCCGAGCGGCGTTACCTTCTCAAGATACCTTCCTGCTGGCCCAGTGGCCATGGGGCGCCCGTCCCGCGGCCCATTATGCCGTACGGGTGTCCGGAAAAGCACGACTCAGCCGCTGGCAGATCGGTAAGGAACGGGCTGAAGTGGGGCGGATGTTGTCACGCTACTCTCCCTCTGACCCTCTCCCGGACGGTGATCGGATGCCATCGCCTCCTCGCGATACCCGTCTTGGGGATGGTATCATGCTAGCCGAGAAGCCTATCCTCCTTGGATGAATCGGTACAAACCGATCATGTTGCAGGGGAGCGCGGGCCGAAACACATGAAAACCACAGGGCCCGCTTCCTGCGCGCCCTGACGATACCCTCGTTGCCTAACAGAGGAGTGTGCCATGAAAGCCAGGGTTCGCCGGTCGCTTCTTGTCGCGGCGTCCTCAATCCTGCTTGTTCTGGTTGTCGCTTGGATAGCAGACGCCCAGCAGCCCGACCCGCGCGCGGGGACAACGCCCCGAGGGACCAGCACGTCCGGAGCGCGGACACCCAGCCCGGCCACGCGGCCGCCGGCCACACTCCCGGGGGCTCGTGGGGCGACTCCCTTGGGCGGGGCTGCGGGCGGCCGAGCACCAGCGGGCAAACCGGTGCCCGCACCGGGCTCGGGAGGTCAGGGGGCTGGCAGGAGCGAGGCGTCGCCCAAGGCCGACAGCGCCCGGGGCCCCGCCGCCGAGCCGACGTCCTCGCCGACGGTCGAGGACGCCTTGCGATACACGCCGCTTCAGGCCGACGTGGACTACGCCCGGCCCAAGCCCGACGAGGCTCCGCGGTGCAAGATCTCGGCGCAGAAGGTCGACGGTCACTCCAGTTGGGTGGTCGAGGATGGCCAGGGTCAGGTCTTGCGCAGGTTCATCGACACCAACGGCGACGGCAGGGTCGACCAGTGGTGCTACTTCAAGGACGGGCTGGAGGTCTATCGCGACGTCGACAGCAATTTCAACACCAAGGCGGACCAGTACCGGTGGTTCAACACGGGCGGAAGCCGGTGGGGGATCGACCGGGATGAGGACGGCACGATCGACGTCTGGGCGATGATCTCCGCCGAGGAGGTCACGGCCGAGGTCGTCGCCGCCCTGGCAAGGCAGGAGCCCGAGCGGTTCGATCGGCTGCTTATGACGGCGACGGAGCTGCGCACTTTGGGGCTCGGCGAGGCAAAGACCCGGGAGCTGGCCGAAAAGCTCCCCGGGCTCTCCAAGTCATTTGCCGACGTGCTCCGCAAGCAGAAGGTCGTCACGGCCAACACGAAATGGACGCATTTCAGCGCCGGCCAGCCGGGGGTTGTCCCTGCCGGGACGGACGGGTCTTCCAAGGACCTCCAGGTCTACGAGAACGTCATGGCCGTCGTGCAGACGGGGAGCGAGCACGGGCAGGTGCAGATCGGCACGCTGGTGAAGGTGGGCGACGTCTGGCGGCTCATCCATGCGCCGCAGCCGATCGGCGAAGGGCAGCAGGAGCTGGCCGGCACGGGGTTCTTCTTCCGGGCCGGCACGGCGAGCCGGCCCTCGGCTGCCGGGGGCGCTGCCTCGGCGCCGACCGAAAAGGCCCAGGAACTCCTCTCGCAGATGGAGAAGCTCGACGCGGCCATCAGCCGCGCGACCACGCCGGCGGAGCAGGCGGCCCTGCACGGCAAGCGGGCCGACCTGATCGAGCAGATGGCCGGCGAGGCCACCGAGCCCAAGGACCGCGCGGCCTGGCTGCGGCAACTGGCCGACACGGTCGCAGCGGCAGTCCAGTCGGGGACCTATCCCGAGGGCGCCAAACGGCTCGAGTCCCTGTTCGCCAGGCTCGCCGCCAGCCAGTCCGACAAGCCGGTGGCCGCCTACGTGCGGTTCCGCCAGCTTTCGGCCGAGTACGGGCTGAGCCTCCAGGTCAAGGGAGCCGATTTTGCCAAGATCCAGACCGACTGGCTCAAGAAGCTCGAGCAGTACGTGGACGACTACCCGCAAAGCCCCGACGCCGCCGAGGCCATGCTCCAATTGGCCATCGCCCAGGAGTTCGCCGGGCGCGAGGAGGACGCCAGGAAGTGGTACGGCCGGATCGTCCAGGGCTTCGCCGAGCTGCCGATCGCCAGGAAGGCCACCGGGGCCCAGGCCCGGCTCGACTCGGTCGGCAAGGTGCTCCCGTTCCACGGGAAAACGACCACCGGAGAGGCGGTCGACCTGGCCAAGTTCCGCGGTCAGTTTGTGCTGATCCACTACTGGGCCACCTGGTGCGAGCCGTGCAAGGTCGACATGGCCGTGATCAAGGACCTGTTGGACAAGTACGGGCCCGCCGGTTTCAGCGCGATCGGAGTCAATCTGGACAACGACGCGGCAACCGCGAACAGCTTCCTCAGCGAGAATCGGGTGGGCTGGCCCCAGGTTTTCGAGGAGGGGGGCTTGGACAGCCGTCCGGCCGCCGAGCTGGGGGTCCTCACCCTCCCCACCATGATCCTCATCGATCCGGAGGGCAAGGTGCGGAATCGGAACATCAGCACGTCGGAGCTGACCAATGAGCTTAGGAAGATGGCCCGATGAGGTGGTGCCCAGAAAGTGGGGGCCGGCGCGGTGCGGGCGGCCCACGGGGCTTTAGGACCCGGCGCGGCAAGGATTCGCTTCTTAAGTTGTTTTACAGCATACGGTTACATTCCGTCCAGCACAGCCGCGTTTGCTCGCAATTTCGCGAAGCGTGGCAAAATCGAAAAAAATCTTCCTTTCGGCACAATCCCGAACCGAAACGTATAGTCAGGCAGCAATCAGCGGACACGGAAGTTGCGCAGGGGGGCCTGCACCGCGACGCTCCTTGGCGGGTTGCGGCTGCGAAACGACGATGGCTCCTCGCCCGATCCTCCGGCCGGTTGTGTTGCTGGGTCGTAACTGAGAGAAACCCCGACACTGCCCGACAGGTCCGAAATCCGCCCGCCCGAGGTTGGACACAAAAGGGCCGGTGGACCGACGCGGCGAACGGGAGCGTCCGCCGGACGCCTCGAGAGCCGCAGGTGACCCGCCATCGGGTTGTTCCTAACAGGAGGGAAGGCATGCGACGTTTGCTAGTTGCTTTGGTGGTCGCTGCAGTTGCCGCTCTGGGCCCCACGTGGGCGTTGGCAGGGAACCAAGAGGTGGCCGTGCAAATCCGCGACGCGTTGAAGAACAGCGGTCAGATGCACGGCTTCCGCATCGAGGTCAAGTTCCAGGACGGTACGGCGTGGCTCAAGGGCCACGTCAGCAGCCGGGAACAGTTGAACACGGCGTTGCAGATTGCATTCAGGACGCCCGGGGTGACGCGGATCGTCAACAATCTGACGATCACCGAGCCGGGCTCGGCCGGCGCCCCGGCTCTGCGCGAGCCCGACGCGCCCGGCCAGCGTCTGCTGCAGCAATCGGACGGAGCGATCGCGGCGGAGCAGCTTCCGCGATTGGCGTCTCGTGAGATCCGCGGGCCGCAGATGCCCCGGCCGGTGATCGGCGCCGAGGTGGCCAGCCAGCCAAGGGCGCAGGAATCGCCCCGGCCGATGGGTCGTGCGGATCGGGTGCCCACGGCGTTTTCGACGGCTGCTGCTCCGCAGGTGAGCGTGACGGGCCTGCAAGAGCCGACGCTTGCCCCGCCGCAGCAGGCGGAAGGCCCGCAGCCCGTATTGGCGCAGCCGGCGATCGCGGTTCCGCCGCAGACGGCCATTGCCATGCGGCCCACCCGGCCGCTGCCAATCGCCTACACGCAAGGTGGTGGCGCGGCCGCGCCGACTCCCGCCCCAGCCCCGCAGGCGCCCGCACCCAGCCCGGCGCCCCAGCCGATGGCTCCCATCCCGGCCGGCCCCGGCATGGTGCAGTACGACCATCCGAACCTGCCCAACTATGCCTGGCCCGCCTACGCCGCCTATCCCAACTACGCGGCGGTCACCTATCCGAAGCAGTATTCGCCCACCGCTTGGCCGTACATCGGACCGTTCTATCCCTACCCCCAGGTCCCGTTGGGGTGGAGGAAGGTCACGCTGGAGTGGCACGACGGCTGGTGGAACCTGAACTTCGACGACGGGGCTAGCAAGGGGATGTTCTCCGGCCTGTTCCGTCCCTTCCGACGGTAGCACGCCCAGACACCAGCAAGCCCCCGAGCGGCCTTGCCCGCCCGGGGGCTTTTTTGTTGTCCGCCCCGGGCTGAATTTGCGCGATTCATCCCATACGACCGGAAAAACCCGCAAGTCCGGCGCACTTTCACACGATAACTACTTCTGGCTCGTTCCCGAGCAGGCCGCCAGACTGTGGTTGCGGCGGCAGACAAGGCAAGGGGCCGGCGCCCAGGGGGGCGACTTCCCCCATTGCGAATGGCTATCGCTTCTCGAACCGATCAGTCGAGGTGGGTTCCATGATCCAGAAGAGACTTACCCTGAGTGCGGCTGGCCTGCTCCTGGTGGCGCTGGTGGCAACCGCCGGCTGCAACACGACTTACGGCGTCCCCAGGCTCGGGTTTCTCGCGTATCCTATTCCGCTATCGCCCTACGTCCAGGACGAGATGGAAGACAACGCCTGGTTCAACGAACGGTACGCCAAGGTCCCGATCCTGGACCCGCTGGCCCCGGGAGTCCCGGCGATTGCCCTGGACGAGCCGTCGAAGGACGAGATCATGCGCGCCTTGGACCGGGCCCGGCCGGTGGAGGGGGGAATTCCCTTCCTGTACGAGACGCAGCGGAACAACGTCAAGATCACGATCGAGCCGATCGCCGACTTCGTCGATCCGCCGAGGGCGTATCCCCTGGTGGGGCCGGCTCAGCTCCATACCGCCAAGTACAAGTGCTCGGTCTACTTCAGTGAAGTGACGCGGATCGGCTGGCCCATCCCCTACACGACGACCAACGAGGACGCGCGGGAAGTGGTCTATGTCGACCACAGCCATCTCCACAGGGTGGGGAACGTGCCGAGTGGAATCGGCCCGGCCATGTGATCCCTTCCGTGGCACGGCCAGAAGAGGCATCGCCAGAAACCAGCCCGCGGCGGCAAGGGTCCTCCAGGCCGATGCCGCCGAGGCTGTTTCTTGGCTTTCGGACGCGCGTGCCTGGCAGAGCGTCGCAGCCACCCGGGGCACACGGCCGGGAAGCGATCGCGCAACAAGACGGACGGGTCGGATGAACCGGAGCAGCCAACGTTTGAGTTCTCGGGCGGTGCCGTGGGTGGCGGTGGGCGTGCTGGCCGCGGTGCTCGGCACCGCCGCGCCGGCGAAGGCGGCGTCCGGCCTTCCCGCCCCAGCCGGGCCAGCCGACTCGGCCGGCAGCGATGCGAAACTCGTGCCCGCGGCCAAAGGCGGCCTGGTGCCCACCTCCAACCTCTTCGACATCATGCGGGAGGGCGGGATGCTGATGTGGCCCCTGGCCCTCTGCTCGCTGGCCGGGGTTGCCCTGGTCTTCGAGCGCATGGTCAGCCTGCGGCGCTCCCGAGTGATTCCCAGGGCCTTCGTTCGCCGATTCCTCGAGCAAGTCCGCGCCGGGGAGCTTGACCGCGCCATGGCCTTGAGCGTCTGCGGAGAGAGCCGCAGTCCGATCGCCGCGATCTTCGCCGCGGCCGCCCGAAGATGGGGCCGGGCCGCCGTGGAAGTCGAGCAGGCCATCCTCGACGCCGGAGAGCGGGCCACCAACGGCCTGCGGCGCTACCTGCGGGTCTTCACCGCGCTGACCGTCATTGCGCCCCTGCTCGGCTTGCTCGGCACGGTCTTCGGCATGATCCGGGCGTTCAATGCCGTGGCCGGCAGCGACGCGCTCGGCCGGTCCGGGCTCCTGGCCCAGGGAATCAGCCAGGCGCTGTTGAACACGGCCTTCGGCCTGGCCGTCGCCATTCCGGCGCAGAGCTTCTACTTCTACTTCGTCAGCCGGGTGGATCGGCTGATCATCGACATGGACTCGCTCGGCCAGGAGTTGGTCAACCTGATCTCGGCGGAAGAGCTCGAGCAGCGCGAGGAGACGCTGCGCGCCGCCAAGCCGCGCCGGCCCCGGCGCGAGGCCGCGTGAGTGCCAAGAACGGAGTTTTTCCAGGCCGACAGCCATGCCTTTGAAGACAACCGTCGACGAGCCGCCGTCCATCAATATGATCCCCATGATTGACATCCTGTTCAACCTGATCATCTTCCTGCTGGTGGGCACGGAGTTCGCCTCGCTGGAGCGGAACATTGCCCTGCGCGTTCCCGAGGTGACCGACCAGGGGGCGCTGCGGGCCCCGGCCCAGCGCCAGGTGGTCAACGTGCACCAGGACGGGTCCCTGACGCTCAACGGCGCGCCGGTCACCCTGGAGCAACTGACCGCACGCCTGGCCTCCGCCCGATTGCCTTCCGGCGACCTCGGCGTGCTGGTCCGCGGCGACGGCCACGGGCGGTTCCAGCGGGTCGCGGAGGTGCTCAACGCCTGCAAGCAAGCGGGCATCCAGGAGCTGGGAATCAGCGTCCGGCTCATCCCCCCGGAAAAGGGCTCCTAAGGGCCTGGGAGAGAACAAGGTGGGCCGCTACCTGGTGGTCGGGCTCTTGTGGCTGGGCTTGGGGGTCCTGGGCACGGGCCTGCTGGTCATGATGCACACGCGGTGGGGTCAGTTGCACCCGCTGCGCAAGTGCTTCGTGCTCTCGCTGTTGGCCCACCTGCTGCTGATCGGCTATTCCGCGACGATGTACGTCGCGCCTTCCAGGACCCGCTTGGAAGACCGCGTGATTCGCGTGTCGCTGGCCGACGACCCGCCGGCGGAGCGTCAGGCAGGGCCGGCCAACCCCGGGCGCCAAGGGGCCGCCTCGGCACCTGCGCCACCGCCGTCGCCACCGCCGGCCGCTGCTGCGGCGCCTCCGCGTCCGAAGTCGCCCAGCCCCGCCCCGGAGCTGGAGAAGACCCCGGCAAAAAAGCTCACCGAGCCGATCCGCGTCCCCGCACGCCCGGACCGGCCCGGGGATCCAAAGCCGCCACCGGGCGAGGCGGTCCGCAAACCGCAGGGACCGTTCGAGCCGGCGCTCCAACCCATCCGCAAGGAAGACCCGCCTTCCCGGCCTGGGCCCAAAGCAGCGGCTGCCCCCGGGAGGGGCGCTGCCCAGCCGGGCGCCGGCGGCCCCTCGGGCCGCAACGGGCATCGGGTCCCCTCGATGTACCGGCTCCGGTTCGCCTCCGACCGCTCCCAGCAGGCCCAGCGCCGCGGGTCGAGTCCAAAGGCCGAAGCGGCCGTGGCCGCGGCGCTAAGGTGGCTCGCCCGGAACCAGGAGCCCGACGGCCGCTGGAGCGCCGTCCGGCACGACGGCGGCCGCGAGTCGTTCGAGAACGAACGCGACCGGCAGGGGGCGGGCACCCACGCCGATGCCGCCGTGACCGCCCTGGCAATCCTGGCCGTGGCCGCCTCGGGCAACACCCATCGCCAGGGTGAGCACCCGGATGTCGTTCGCGGCGGTATGGTCTGGCTGCTCACCCTCCAGGGCGACGACGGGAACCTGGCCGGTCCGGCGGCCGTCTACGAGTTCATGTACTGCCACGGCATGGCCTCCTTGGCGCTGGCCGAGCTCTTGGGGATGACCGGCGACGAGTACCTCCGCGAGCCGGTCCGCCGGGCCGTGGCCTACACGCTCGCCGCCCAGGACCCCGTCGGAGGAGGGTGGCGATATCGCGCACGGGAGCCCGGCGACACCAGCCAGCTCGGATGGCAGCTCATGGCGCTCAAAAGCGCCGAGCTGGCTGGGGTTGACGTCCCCGAGGCCGCTTGGCAGGGGGCGCGGCGATTCCTCGAGGGGGTTTCGGCGGGCACCGCTGGCGGCCTGGCTTCCTATCGACCCGGCGAGAGGGTCACCCGCCCCATGACCGCCGAAGCGCTCGCCTGTCGCCACTTCCTGGGCCTGTCGCCCGAATCCACGACCTCCACAGAGGCTGGCGACTATCTCTTGGGAGAGCTTCCCGGGGGGGGCACGCCTAACCTCTACTACTGGTACTACGGCACGATCGCCATGTATCAACTCCAGGGGGACTACTGGGCCCAATGGGTGAGGGCCTTGCAGCGGGTGCTCGTCGACACCCAGCGCCAGACCGGGCCGTTGGCCGGCAGTTGGGACCCGAACACCCAGTGGGACAGCTACGGAGGCCGGGTCTACGCGACCGCCCTGGCGACGTTGTGCCTGGAGGCGTTCTACCGCTTCACCCCCCCGGACGAAGTGGCGGAATCGGCCGGGTGGCGCGGGCAGCGCTGACCGGCTTTGCCAAACGGCCGCCACGCAGGCCGTGCCTTCCCCCCCGGCTGCGGCTCGTCATCCCAGGCGACAAAGACAACGGAGTATAACGCCGTGGCTGCGCGTTTCGGGAGCTATTTCCTCACGGGCGGCCGCGGCTCGGGAGCGGGCGGGACAGCCGCCGGCGGGGTCTTCGGAGCTTCCTTGGCCTTCACGCGGGCGAAGTCCATGGCCCCGCGCACGAGCTTGTCCGGGTCGTCCTTGAGACGACTTACGAGTTCCGGCGTGCGAAACGCCGGATGCTGGCGCATGATCTCCGCCGCGTACAGCCGCACCCACCAGGCATCGTCCTTCGACAGCTTCTCGATTTCCGTGGCCGCCTCAGAATCCACGGTGCTTGTGGGCAGGAATCCGTGGCCATGCTTCCAGATCGTATCACTGATGACATGCTCCGCCCAAAGCAGGCCCTTCACCCGCTGCGGCTCCCGGACGTAGATTTCCCGCATTGTCAACAAAGCCGCTCCTGGGCATCGCCGGTACATTCGCCGCACGAGTTCGGAGGGCGGTTCGTTCTTGGAGAGCGTGATCCAAGTGCTGTAGGAGGAATAGTCGGGGTGCCCTGGAGGAGCCCTGCCCTCGACAGACCTCAGGAGAAGATCGATGGAGTCGCGGAGATGCTCGTTGGGCGTGCCCATGTAAGGAATCACCGCATGCACGATCGCCGTGTCGGGAATCCTGAAGTAGTCAATGAGCTGCAACACGACGAGCGACCGTTCCTCGCTTTCTGCTGCCGACTGGACCCGGCAGGAGAGGACTTGCTGAACGAGCTTCTCAGGATCCTTCTCGGCGATTTCTCGCAGCTCCTTCTCGATGGCCGCGGCCTGGTCCCAGGATTTCGCCTTCCGATCGGTAGCGACCCGCACAACGCGATCCAGTCGCGATTGTACGTCCGCGTCGGGCGCGATGGGGTTTGGATCGTCGGCCCACGCTTGGTGCGCCGCCAGCCCCGTGCAAAGAGCAACAACAAACGTGCGAAGCGCGCACATTGCCATATCTCCTATCGGGGTACGTTGCCCGTCAGACCGGCGTGCGGCCCCTCGGGCGCTGCCAGGGTGCTTCCATACTTGATCCGGTCGATCGCTGCGCGAATGGACGCGAGTTTGTATCTTCAGAGCTGACCGGAGCTGTCCCGAACTGCCCTGCCTCAACTGCCCCGCTGACGCCATTAGCTCCTTTTGTCCCTTCTACTTTGCGGTTGGCTTCTCCGACGGGGCCTTCGTGGGCGGCTGGGGGGGAGGGAACGTGCCCACCGGCTTCTTGGGCTCCGGGTGGGTGATGGCGTCGCGGACCAGCTCGTGTGGGTCCTTCGTGAGGCGCTCCACCAGTTCCGGCGTGCGAAACGCCGGATGCTGCCGCAGGATCTCCGCCACGTACAGCCGCACCCACCAGGCATCGTCCTTCGACAGCTTCGCGATTTGCGTGGCCGCCTCAGATTCCACCTTGGTGGTGGGCAGAAAGCCATGCCGATGCTTCCAGATCGTGTCGGAAACCACGTGTTCGCCCCAGAGCAATTGCCGTCGCCGGGCTGTATCTTGGAAGGGCGTGTAGACGTGCGACATGGTCAGCAGAGCCGTGCCGGCGGATCGATCGAACATGCGGCGGATCAATGGGAGCGGAGGCTCCTTGTGGGAGACGCTGATGCATGTCTCGTACTCCGAGTAGTCGGGCGGCCGTGCAATGGAATCGCCGTTTTCCACCTGCCTCAAGAGGTCGTTCACCGCGGCGTCCAGCGCACGGTTCTCCGAGCCGACGTACGGAAGGACGCCACGAACGATGCTCGTGTTGGCTAGTCGGAAGTAGAAGGGAATGGTCATTGCCTCGCTCGCTCGGTCGGGGTCCGCATTCGCCCAACGAAGGTGGCAGTGGAGGACTTGTCGCACGAGGGTTTCGGGGATCTTTGTGGCAATCTGCCCAAGCTCCTCTTCCATGCGTGCCACCAGTTCCCGTCGCTCAACCTTCCTGTCCAGGGCCAGGTGGAGAACGCGTTCGATCCTCCGTTGGATGTCGGCGTCGGGTGGAATCGGGTTCCCGTCGTTGTTTGCCCCTAGAGTCGTGGTGGCGAAACCCAGGCAGACACCGACGCTGAAGGAAAGTGCGCGCATTTCACTGCCTCCTACCTCGGGGTCGCATCAGTCAACCCGGCATGCACGTCCGCGCTCTCGCCTTGGCCGCGGCCGTACTTGATTCGGTCGATCACCATCCCGAAGGACGCCTAGTTTGTATCTCAAGGGGTGACGCCAACCGCCCTGCCCCGACTGCCGCCTGACGCCTCTAAGTTCTATTAGCCCTTCTACTTTCGCTTTGGCTTTTCCGACGGTGCGTTCGCGGGCGGCTGGGGGGGAGGGAACGTGCCGACGCGCTTCTTGGGCTCGGGGCGGGTGATGGCGTCGCGGACCAGCTCGTGCGGGTCCTTCGTGAGTCGCTCCACCAGTTCCGGCGTGCGAAACGCCGGATGCTGCCGCAGGATCTCCGCCACGTACAGCCGCACCCACCAGGCATCGTCCTTCGCCAGCTTCGCGACTTGCGTGGCCGCCTCAGATTCCACTGTCGTTGTGGGCAGAAACCCGTGCCGGTGCTTCCAGATAGTGTCACTGATGACATGCTCTGCCCAAAGCAGGCTCTTCACCCGCACCGGGTCCTGGACGTAGATCTCCCGCATTGTCAACAGAGCTGTTGCTGGGCATCGCCGGTACATTCGCCGCACGAGGTCGCGGGGTGGGTCGTGCTTGGAGAGGCTGATCCAAGTGCTGTAGGCGGAATAGTCGGGATGCCCTGGAGGAGACCTTCCCTCCACCGACCTTAGGAGATAATCGATGGAGTCGCGGAGATGGTCGTTGCCGGTGCCCATGTAAGGAATCACGGCGTGTACGACCGCCGTGTCGGGAATCCTGAAGTAGTGGATAAGCTGCAAGACGAGGAGCGACCGTTCTTCGCTTACTTCTGCCGACTGCACGCGGCACGAGAGGACTTGCTGAACGAGCTTTTCGGGCTCCTTCTCGGCGATTTCTCGCAGTTCCTTCTCGATGGCGGCGGCCTGTTCCCAGGAACTGGCCTTCCGGTCGGTAGCGATCCGCAGGACGCGATCGAGCCGCGGTTGCAGGTCCGCGTCGGGCGCGATCGTGTTTCGATCGTCGGCCCACGCTTGGTGCGCCACCAGCCCCATGGAAAGAGCAAAAACGAAAGTGCGAAGCGCGTGCATTGCCATATCTCCTATCGGGGTACACTGCCCGTCAGACCGGCGTGCGGCCCCTCGGGCGCTGCCAGGGTGCTTCCATACTTGATCCGGTCGATCGCCGCGCGAATGGACGCGAGTTTGTATCTTCAGAGCTGACCGGAGCTGTCCCGAACTGCCCTGCCTCAACTGCCCCGCTGACGCCATTAGCTCCTTTTGTCCCTTCTACTTTGCGGTTGGCTTTTCCGAGGGGACCTTCGCGGGCGGCTGGGGGGGAGGGAACGTGCCGACCGCCTGCTTGGGCTCGGGGCGGGTGATGGCGCCGCGGACCAGCTCGTGCGGGTCCTTCGTGAGCCGCTCCACCATTTCCGGCGTGTGAAACGCCTGATGCTGCCGCAGGATCTCCGCCACGTAGAGGCGAACCCACCAGGTGTCGTGCTTGGACAGCTTTTCGAGTTCGGCGGTCGCATCCGGCCGCGCTTCCTCGAACTTCTCGTGAAGGCGATGCTCTTCTCTCCAAATGGCCTCACTGACGACGTGCTCTGCCCAGACCAGAGGCTCCCCCTTCTCTTTGGGCCATTTGTGGGTGCTGGGGAGGGCATCGAGTCGCCACTGGTGCGCTTCGACAAAGGCCAGCAGGGCCATGCCTGGGGCTTTGCGATACATGTAGCCGACAAGCGGCAAGGGAACCGGCTTCTCTTGCTGAATACGCACCCGGACGTACTTCTCGTAGACACGGTAGTTCGGCCCGTTCAATCGGTCCGATTTTCGACCTTTCAGCCGGTCGATGGCGTCCAAGCGATCGCGCACGAGATCCTGCAGGTTGGGATCCTCCGTGTTGACGTAGGGAGCCAAGGCCTCGACCATAGAGAACTCCGAGTAGCGCAAGTGCTGGAGGATCACGAGCGGCATCATGCTCTTATCGCCGACAACCTTGGATTCATACAGAAGCAACTGCTGGATCAACTTTGCCTGGTCTCTGCGGGCCACCTCCTTAAGCTTGACCAGCTCGGACATTGCCCGATCGCGCCCGGAGGTTTCCGGCGCGTTGTAGAAGGCCTCAACCGTCCGCTCGATCTGCTCTTGAATCGGCTTGTCGGGCGTGATCACTTGGCGTTCATCTTGTTCCGCGCCGCGTCCGCAAGTGCAGCAAAGCGCGCCAAGGCAACAGACAGCAACGGCCCAGCGGCAACTGGCAGGCGAACGCCCTGCGCGGAGGGGTTGGAATTGCAGCATAGGAGTTCTCCCGTCCTAGCGATTAAGGTGTTGGTAGATCCAGCTTCGCACCTCGAACTGAACACGCAACGGCATAGCTCCTGACCCCTTTGTTTTCCCTATAGTCCGGGAAAGAGCGTCTTGAGCGCAGCGAAAAGAAGGTATGCGAACAACAAGAGGCTCGGAGGAGCCACCAGAAGACGATGCATCCATCGCCCCTTCCAGAAGACAATCACTGCCATCGCCGCGCCGACCAGAGCGGCGACCAAGGCACCGTAGGCTAGCGCCAAGGGCACCCATCGAAAGCCAGGCGTACTCGCCCAGAGCCAACCGGCGTCGCCGATCCAACGAAAGCCTGAGTAGATGGAGAAGGCCAACACCACGCTTGCAAGAAAGGCGCCAACTACGAAAACCCAGATGAGGCGTATATCCGCTTGGTTTCGCGACACGTCTTGTCCTCCGGGCAATGCATCCAACGACCCCGCCGGCAGAACCGCAACTTCACGGTGTCACCGAGGAATCTTCTGCTCGAAACGCATTCTGAGGAACTCCACAACGATCGCATCATCGTCAGAGATGGCCAAGCGAGATGACGTTGATCGCAGCGTACACAAGCCAGCCGAGCAGGAAAACGCCGGGCAGAGCAACGAGGACCCGGTGTTTGCGGTTTCCTTTCCAAAACACGATGAGCGCCATCGCTGAACCAGCGACGTCCGCGACGAAGGCCGTGTACCCGACCGCGGCGGTTACCCATTCGAACCCGGGCGTGCGCGCGCCCAGCCACCCGGCGTTCCAGATCCAGCGAAAGCTGGAGTAGATTGCCAAAACCAAGAGAAGGCTGGCGACGAACACACCGGCGATGCAAACGTGGATCAGCGTCGGCCTCGATGAGCGTACGCACATGTCTTATCCTCCGGGAAATAGATCCCTTAACCCCGCTGGCAGAAGGGTAAGTTCACGGTGTCACCGAGGAATCTTCTGCTCGAAACGCATCCTGAGGAACTCAACAACGATTGGATCATCGTCAATCGTACCGTGCACCACGCCGCGGTACGAACGGTCGATGTCGTCATCGCCGCCTGAAGGACCCCCGTTCAGGTACGAGGGGAACCCCGTGTTACGCTGGTACTGATTGCAGTGGAATGCACTGAGAAGAGGCCGGCGGTTTTCCGCTCCCATGGTGTATGATGTGATTGCGTCAACGTACGCGGTGAAAGGGACCGAAAACGGATTCGTGATGTCGGTCAGTCTCCGGGCACGGTGTTGCGGTAAAGCCGTTCCGCCAATTGATACGTCGCGCCTCCTCCGTGACTGTAACCCATGATCGCGACTTCCGTGACTCCGCGCCCTTGGATGGCGTTGACCACCTCGTCGTACGCAGGGCCGGCGCCGAGGAACCGACTTACGGCGTCCTCGTCGTACATGTGCACGTCATACCCATTGCGGTACTCCGGGACGGCGACCTGTTCGAACATGCCGTAATTGCCGTTCTCTGGCGGGGGCACGGGGTCGCCAGGAACCTGGCCCTCGCCCCCCAGCACAATCACCACGCTGGTGAACGGGTAGAAGTGCAACGTAACCGTGGACCCGGGCACCACGCGCTGATGGGTCACGTCCCAGATGTACAGGCTGAGGTCCGCTCCGGTCTGGATCGGAGCCATGGTGTTCCATTCCACCCAGGCCGAACCGGCCGAGGGGGTCACCTGTCGCTGCATGGCTGTTCCGAACCAGTCCCCGGTCTTCGTGGAGGTATCCCAAACCGTCAGGTTTGTATTGTACCGCCTCAGCCAATACTGGATGCCCGGGGAGGCATTGGGGATGGTGGAAACCACCATCTCGATCAGGTCGTTCTCGCCTTGAATACCGGTCTCCAGGCGGTCGGCCACCTGATTGGCGTTGTCGTCGTCGCCGTTGCGGCGGATTCCCACGCCGGGCGTCATCGCCAGGTTACCGGCAACCGCGGTCCGTGCGAACGGCGATCCATAGCCCGGCCCCTCCGTCTGCGGCCGGTAGCCGGTCAGATTGTCCCAGGCCACCGTCACCTTGACGGTGTCCCGGCTGACCTCCGTCCCCGCCGGGTTCTTCAGGATCCAGGCGATCTGGCCCTGTCCGTAGTCGGTCCCTTCCACGAATGCCTCGGTCGGGATCTGGTGCGTTCCGATCCGATAACTCGTCGAGAGCGCCTGCTTGTCGCGGGTCTTCCACAGCGCAAGGTTCCCGGACTTCGAGAGTTCCAGGGTGAAGTCCTTCAGGTTGCCGTAATACGGCACACCTGAAGGCGCCGAGAGCCGCATCGGGAAAAGGTCGTTGTCCTCGACCGGCTGGCCTTGAGGATTCACGAAGGGCCCCGGGTCGCTACGATCCTGGACGCTGTTTCCGTTGTCGTCATCGATGTTCCACCAGATCACCATGCCCGGGTCGTTCATCTCCTCGTTCTCTTCGTATTGGTTCCGGTCCACGACTCCGTTGTTGTCGCTGTCCACGTCGACGTCGGGATACGGCCGGCCCACGGTGAGCGACACTGTCGCCGGATAGCTCTCGTAGTAGCTCCCATCGGCCCGCCGAACGCCGTCCCTTGCCTTGTACGTGAAGGTGTCCTCACCCACGTAGTCCGTGGCCGGCGTGTAGGTGAACGCGCCGGTGGTGGCGTTAAGATTCACCGTCCCGTGACTCGGCGGGGTGGCCACGGACACGGTGATGGCGTCCCCGTCGTAGTCGCCATCGTTCCGTTTCACGCCGTCGGCCTCCGGCACCACCAGCGGCGTGTTATAGACTGCCGTGTAGTACTCGCTGCCGGCGTAGGGCGCATTGTTCATTACGGTGATCCTCACGCTGGCCTCGTTCGAGAGCAGGCTGCCATCGCTCGCCTTGTACCAGAAGGTGGCCGTATCGGCCCATTTGTCCGGCGGCGTGTACGTGAAGGAGCCGTCGGGGTCCAGGCTCAACGCGCCGTGGGTCGGGCCGCCGGTGCAGATCGCGGTGAGCGTGGTGCCGGGGTTCGGATCGTAGTCGTTCTCCAGGACCCCGGACGCCGCGGAAACCTCCAGGGGCACGTCGTGCATCGTCGAATAGTAGTCATTGACCGCCACTGGCGGCATGTTGCCGTACCCGCCGTAGCCCATCGTGGCCATGCCCTCCGGGTCGTCCCCTTCCACGGGCAATTCGCTGGAGAACGGCCGGTGCTGGAGACCCCACGCCCGGCCGACGCCGGCCAGAAGCTCCTCGGTCCACCACAGGTCGGCCAGGAAGTCGCGAGAAGCCAGCCGGGCGGCATCGGAGCCCGCCAGGGCCCCGGCCACCCCGCCGATCCGCCTTCGGGCGTCCGCCACGTATCGCTCGGTGACCTCCGCCTCCGCCGAGGAGATCGTCAGCACGCGCCGTACCTCCTCCAACACATTGTCCATCAGCGGCGAGTCGCTGCGAAGCTCGGCCAGGGCGCACAGGTAGTCCTGTCGCCGCGCGTTGAGTCGGGGGGTTCAGGGCCGCTTCGCGGTCGGCATCGGCCCAAGTCAGCCCCAGAAAAGGAGTTGCCAGCGGCACCCCCAAGAGGAGTTCCAAGAGGCTCCCACCGGGCAAGGCCCGGTCTTCAAGCCGCTCCGGCACGGCCAGGCGTCGCCACGGCCTCAACTTGCGCCGCGCGCCACGTCGATCAGTCCCCCCCCCGGGACTTAGAATAGACAAAGACCGCATGGCATTTCCTCCCTGGTCAGGAAGCCACCCCGCGCCTGCGGCCTGTTCGCCAGGAAGCTGTTCGTCCTTCCTGGCTGAGATCCAGTCGGCAGACGCCGGCAAGACCAGGAAAACCGAGAACAGCACGCTCATCTTACCATGGTCTTCCTGCCTGTCAAGGAATTGGCAGAATGAGGTAGTGACGAACGGTTGTTACTCCCACCCATTCAAGAACCGTGTGGAACGGGATTGCCGCCGTTGGCATCGGGCCGATGCCGACTCCCCCCTTGCAGCGGTCTTCCGGGAATTCCGGCCTTGCGGTGCCCGATACCTTTGACATTACCTTGGGCGTCACTAGAATTGACCGGAGAGACATTCCCCGCCGTCTAGCCCGCCCGACGGGATTGTTTGGTCACCGGAGTGGGGGTGACGGGCGGTTTCAACCCCCTCCATCTGCCTTGCGAGGTTCTTCCATGGGTGCCTTCAGCACTTTTCACTGGCTTCTTCTCCTGGTTGTCGTCCTGTTGCTGTTCGGCAACCGATTGCCCAGCGTCATGCGGTCCCTCGGTCGCGGAGTCACGGAGTTCAAGAAGGGAATCGAAGGAGTTGACGACGACGAGGACGAGCACAAGACGAACAAGGACCGGAAGGACAGGAAGGACAAGCCGCAGCAGGACGCCGAGCCGTCGGGCAAGTAGTCATCATGGAAACGCCGATCGCTTTTCTCGACTCACTCGGCACCAGCGAGATGCTCTTCCTCGGGGTGCTTGCCATCTTGTTGTTTGGCGAGCACCTGCCCGACGTGGCCAGGAGCTGGGGAAAGAAGTTCGTCGAGTTCAAGAGAAGCGTCCAGGGAATCCAGGACGAGCTCCGCTCGGCCGCGTTTTCCGCCACCTCGTCGATCGATTCGGCCGTTCACTCCGCCGCCGATTCCCTCCATTCGGCGACCGATTCGCTCCATCCCTCGGCCCATGGCGCGACCGGCTCCTACGGGAGCGGCTCGGAGAGTCATCACTCCGACCGCCCGGGCGACGCGGTCAACGACACCGAAGAGCCGACGGCCCCCAAGTTCGAGCCGCCGAAGGCCCCGTCGGCCAACGTGTAGCCGGCCGTGACCCAACCGCCCCGCTTCCCAGCGACGGGGGATTTGTGTTCCCCCAAGGAGATGGCCGTTGCCCGCCCGATCGGCCCGTTGTCTGGCCACGTTCGCCTCCTCCCCGCCCATGAGCTATCCTTCTAAAGGGTTGCTCCAAAGGGCAGGTTCTTCCCTTCAGCCGCCGTTTAGCCTATGGACTCACTGGCCTACATTTCGCCCTGGGTGCTCGGCAGCGTGTGCATCGGCATTCTTGTCGGGTACGCGATGAGCCGCAGCCGTGGGAGTCTTCAGCAATCGGCCCTGCTTGCCCAGCGCGAGCGGGAAGCCACGCTGAAGACGCTCGTCGAGCTCCTCAAAGACGTGGAGCAAATCAGCGGCGAAGTGGAGACCCACAACTCGGAGATCCGTCGGACCGCCAAGGACGTCGGCAACCTGGCAGTCGACGGAGATCTGAAGATCGTCAAGCAGGCCCTGCTCAACCACCTGGTCGCCGTGCTCTCCTCGAACAAGCGATTGCAGAACGACTTGCTGTGCGCCCGGTACCGGATGGAGGATCAGGCCCAGGAAATCGACCACGTCCGGCGCGAGGCGCGGAGCGATCCGTTGACCGCGGTGGCCAACCGCAAGGCGTTCGAGGAGTGGCTCCACGTGCTGCTGACGGCCTGGCACCGCCACCGGAAGCCGTTCGTGCTGCTGATGCTCGACGTGGACCACCTCAAGCGGATCAACGACTCCCACGGGCACCAGGCGGGCGATCGGGCGCTGCAAAAGCTGGGCGGCTGGCTCAGGCAGTGGCTCGGGGAAGGGGGCTTTGTCGCGCGCTACGGCGGCGACGAGTTCGCCGTGCTGCTGCCCGGCGTCGATCTGGCCGCCGGCGTCGACATCGCCGAGAAGCTCCGCGTCCAGACCGCCCACAGCGCCTCCGGAATCGCCTTCCGCGGGGAGCAGGTCTCCCTTTCGCTGAGCATCGGAGCGACAAGCTGCGGCGAGGCCGACACCGCCACCTCGATCATCGCCCGGGCCGATGAGACCCTCTACCGCGCCAAGCGCCGGGGCCGGAACCAGGTCCAGTCCGTCGAGCCGCCTCCCCCCGACGTCTTGCCTCCAAGCCCCAATCCGCTCGGCACGGCCTTCGGCGATCTATCGCCCTGCCAGCCCGCAAGCTAGCCCGCCTTTCTCGTCAGCCGGGGCAGCGGGCCACACGGTGTTCCTGTAGGACGGGTTGGCAACCCGTCCTACGGCGGCGAGAAACGCGGGCCAGTCATTCTCCTCGCGAGCCCCCCCCTGGAGGTTATATTCTCTCCACCGTTTATGGGGCATCCCCCTCGGCCGGGCTAAGCGGCACTCAAAAAATCCCCTTGACCAGTTGACATGCACTACCGCCGTAATCAAGATGGGCTGATTGACTAGACTGCATAAACCATACGGAACGGAGAACCGTTTCCCACGTGGGGCTAGGCGCCCCAGCAATCCATCCCTACTTTCCTGCGCAAAGGCCCCGAGTATGAACGCAACGCACCCGACCCGACTTGTGCTGTGGGCTTTGGCCATGGCAGGGATGCTCTGTGCTTGGTCCCAGGCGACGGCCACCCCCGTGATCACCGGCGCCGTCGAGAGTGGGACCGGCCTGGACACGGTCTTCGCCCGATACACCGGCCAGACCTTCGACCATCCCAATGAAGGGGTCAACTTCACCGTGCCGCTCTTGGGCGAGGACGTCACGGCCTACACCGATCGGCTACACGAGTACAACGGCGACACCCGCGGCCAGTTCAACATGGCCCAGCTCGGGCTCACCGGCGCCGAGTACGTGATGATCGGCAACGACAACCGCGGCGTGGCCAACTACCGGCTCGACGTGACCGTTTCCGCCCTGGTCGACGTGTACGTGTTCATGGACACCCGAAACACCCAGCCGGCGTGGCTGGGGACCAACGGCTTCGTCGATACGCGCAAGGACCTGGGGATCGATGAGGGCGGCAACGGCGTGGGCCCGGGCGCGAGCATCGAAAATCGCTTCAACATCTGGCACAAGCCGAACGTGGCGGCCGGGACCTTCTCGACCTACGAGCGCGGGGGGACGGGCAACAACATGTACGGGGTGGCGGTGCAGACGCCCGGGGTGGGCCCGAAGTTCGATCCCCCGCAGACCGCGCCCTTCACTGCCGGCAACGTCGGACTGTTGGACGTCGCCCCGGTCACCGGCCGCCTCGATCCCGGCGCCTTGGCCGTGGGCACGGCCGCCAACGGCGCCAACGCCACGAACCTGCCGCTCACGACGCTCACCTCGGGCCTCGGCTTCCAGTTCTCGATCGCCATCGACAACGTCGACCGCAACGGCGCCCCCGTCGGCAACATCGACTGGCGCGACCGCGGCGACGCCTACGCCGCCGACGCCCCCTACAACCAGACCCTGGTCAAAACCGGCGAGGACTTCATCAAGAACAACGCCGGCATCATCCGGGTCACGCTGAGCGGCCTGCCCGAGGGCCGCTACGAGATGACCAGCTTCCACGTCGACGTCGAGAACACGCAGTGCGAGCACATCGGCATCCTGGTCGACACCGGCAACGGCGCGGGCTACGTCGACAAGGGCGTCTTCGGCGACGCCAACATCCGCACCGGCGGCATCGACGGCCTTTCGAACGCCCTGATGGTCGGCCAGAGCCGCACCTTCCAGTTCATTGCCGACGGCACCCACGACGTGCTGGTCCTGTTCGACGGCTCCTTGGCCGCCGACACCGAAGTGCCCTTAAACGGCCTGAACCTCCACCTCATCCCCGAGCCCTCCGCGCTGGCGATGCTGGCCCTGCCGCTTCTCGGCCTCGGCCTCCACCTCCGGCGCCGGCGCCGGAGGTGACGTGGACGGCGAACGGACTCGCAAGGGATCGGGCGTCTTTCTCGGGCTTCTCAGACGCAAGGCCAGTCTTCCTTAATGGGGACCGGCCGCGTGTCAGCCCGCACTTTCCCCCGCTCTCAATCGCTTCGCGAGGTCGCGACAGAGCTTGTCGAACGAAGGAGATCGGCTCTGCGGCACAAGGACAAGTTCATTTTGCCGGTCATGCTGGGCTGGTCCTGGGTCTCGCTGTACTTGGTGCCCTTGAAGCGACGTTCGGGGGGGCAAGGGGGTCGGGAGTCGTTTTCCATGTCGGCACAAACCGCCTT
>Ga0315290_10000073_pt1 | contig 55607 bp, 47 predicted proteins | sample YL17G12_0_MG_FD_203627 | JGI IMG/M metagenome (GOLD analysis project Ga0315290, IMG submission 203627) | Sediment microbial communities from Yellowstone Lake, YNP, Wyoming, USA - YL17G12_0 | ecosystem: Environmental > Aquatic > Freshwater > Lake > Sediment | place: USA: Wyoming | collected... | reverse complement strand
CCCCTGGCAAGCATTTCTTGCGTGATGAAGGTCTTGTAGGCCAGTGCCATGGAGCTATTGAACGAGAAACTGGTCAGTGCCGGCAAGCCGTTGGTGGTAATGGACAAGCCATGTTTATTCGCCAATGCCTTCCACCTGTCGGTAATGTCATGGCCTGTTTGCGTGATCTGCTCCCAGGATTTGACGCGCTCCATGACGTCAAGCGTCTTAAGCGCTGCGGTCGGCCCGATGCGTTCAGTCCAGAAGGTGCTACTGATAAAGGTGTTTTGAGCCGCCTCCATCACCTCTCGCCGCCCGATGACAGCCGTGATGGCATAGCCATTCCCCAGCGCCTTGCCGAATATGGCCATGTCGGGCTCCACGCCGTATTTCTTGTGGAGCCCTCCGAATGTTTCGCGAAAGCCCGAGGTGCACTCGTCGAAGATCAGTACGATGCCGCGATCGGTCGCCAGCGCTCGCACCTGTTCGAGAAAGCCATCCTTGGGGCCGTCATTACGCGAGGCCTCCATGATGATGACACCAATATCTGGATGTGCAACGACCAGCGCTTCCAACTCATCGAACTGGTTGTAGCGAAAGGGCAGTGCCGTTCCTTTCAGACTATTCGGCACGCCGTTCGGTGCGAGCCCTGGCAGCAAATGCCCTGCCAGTATCCGTTCGTCGCCAAGATTGGCAGCCAGATACCAGTCGTGCCATCCGTGATATCCACAGAATGCCACTTTCTCGCGTCCTGAAGCTGCCCGCGCAATCCGAATCGCGATCGCATCGGCCTCGCCACCAGAACGTGCCAAGCGCACCATGTCCGCCCAGGGATGGAGCTCGATCAGCCGTTCGGCGAGATACACCTCCTCTGGGCAGTTGAGCGAAGACATGTTGCCGGCAGTGATCGTCCGGCGCACGGCCTCATCGACTTCTGCATGACCATAGCCCAGCGTGTTGGTGCCGATGCCCATGATGGACATATCGATGTACTCTCGCCCATCCAGATCCCAGACGCGGCAGCCCTTGGCCTTGCTGAAGTAAGCCGGCCACTGCTCGGGCAGGAACATTTCGGCCCGCTTGGACAGCAGCATATTACCGCCGGGAATCACCCGCTTGGCGCGTTTCCACAGTTTTGGTCCTGTCCCGATCGCCGCGCCTTCATCGCGCACCAAATGACGGTTGGCGGCAAAATATTCCGGGCGGTCGTGGCGGAGTTGCATCACGTCCTGCCAGGAGAAATCCCGCTTTGGATCGAAGTGCTCAAACACCCTGGCCACTACCTCGAAATCTTCGGGCTCATCCACCGTCCAGCGCTCTGAGGACAAGTCGGCGTGGTGGGACACATTCACCAAATGGAATCTCGCCGCATCCTGCATGAAGGGGCTCACATGCTCGCGCTCGGCTGGTGCCCTGGCTTCTTTCCAGGCCCTCTCCAACACACTAAAGCGGAACGCCTCGGCGTCCAGCCCATCCGGATAGGTCGGCGGCGAGACATTTGAGGCATAGTCCACGCCGGAGTCTAGAAACTTGGCGATGACCGCATCAACAAGCACAGGGTCGATCAATGGACAATCACCTGTGATGCGCACCACCGTATCGGCCTTCGCCTCTTTTGCCGCCTGGTAGTACCGGCCGAGCACATCGTCTTCGCTGCCTTGATAGACTGCGTAACCGAGTTCGCGCACGTATGTGGCCAGCGGCTCGTTGCGCTGGTCTTCCGAGGTGGCGAGCACGATCTGGTCGATGCGCTTGGCCTTTGCCAGCCGTTCCAGCAACAGACCGATCATCGGTATGCCACAGATGGGCTGCATGACCTTGTTGGGGAAACGCGTGGAGCCCATGCGGGCTTGAACTATGGCGACGGTCTTCATGAAGTTGCCCAACGGGAAGGATCGATGAGATCCATATCTTCGCTCACCAGCGTCACAGGCGGTTCCACGAGCGGCGTTTCGATATTCGCCAGAATCTCCTTCAACTGCACCAGGCTATCGACACCGACCACCACGCGGTCTACTTGGGGTTGTGCTAATGCACAACCCAGGCAGGCTTGCAGCGGGGTCAGTGCCTGGTCATCCAGCCAGCGATACCATTGCCGCCACAACGATTGCCAGCGGTTGAAAGTCGCAGGCCGGTTTGCCGCTTTCATTAACAACAGCCCCTGGAGAAAGACCGAGCGGACGTGAACTTCGGTGCCTGCCTGGTGCAGCCGTGTCAACCAGCCAGATGTCGCGAGGCGGCGATCTATGATATTGAATGGCGCTTGCACCAGATCGAGTTGATAGTGTGGCCAGAGGACATCGAGTTCGTCGGGGCCATAGATGGAGACGCCGATCTTCTCGACCTTGCCCTGATCCTTGAGCGCGACCAGTGCCCGAAAGAGGGCGTCGCCTTGGGGGCCGAGAAGCTGTTGCGGGCGATGCAGCAACAGTCCTCGAAGTCTGGGAATTTTGAGCCGCTCCAGTGAGCCGAGAACTGATTTTTGCACCCATGCATGGAGATCTGTGCAAGATTCCGGAACGGCCGGCAATTTTGTAATGACCTGCCACTGCCCTATCCCAATTTCGCCAAGCCGTTGCTCACTCTCGCCATAGGCAATGGCCGTATCGAGAGTATCGAGGCCCGCAGCCAAGGCATGGTTCAATATCGCAGCAACCTCATCACAGCTAACCTGACCAGTCTGGTTCGCAATGCCATAGGGTCCGCCGAATTGAACGGTGCCGAGGGCGAGACGGCTAATCATTTGCCTTCAAATTCTTGCGAAGCACCGAGGTGGCCACCCATTCTTTCGGATCATCGGTATAGCTACCTTCTGAATGATGACGAACCTTGTGAAGAAAGTTTGTGTACGAAGGATTCCACGTAAAAAGGGTTCTATAGTCCATTTTGTGAGTAAAAATGCCGGAGCGATGATGGTATTCCCGCTTCACCGGCGCTGGGCTGTAGAAGTCTACAATCAATAGCCAGCCTGGATTCTTCAAAACCCTATCCGCTTCACAAGCGATACGAAATAAATCCTCCCGGTCGCACAAATAGAGACAGAAACCAAACGTGAGAACATCAAATGTGTCGTCATCAAAGGGTAAATGATCCGCGGTACCTTGTTGCGCTGCGATGCCCCGCCCCTTTGCGACCTCAACAGCTTGAGCGGACGGTTCCACACCGTAGCAGTCGAACCCACAATTCTCCCTCAACCAGCTCAACCTTCCTCCCTCTCCGCAGCCAATCTCCAGAATTTTTGTTCCTTTTTCGAGGTTGGGCAGATTAAGTATCTCGACCAAAAGGGAATCGGCTTCCGGGAAATGTCGCGAAGCTATTAGCTTGGCATTTCGTTCAAACCACGCATTTCCTTCGGATTCCAGAAAGATATTCTTCTGCTTCATATCAGTGTCCAGGTATTTGCTGCAGTGAGTCCACCACCGGATCCTGCTGCTGATCCGTCAACGCTGGGTAGATCGGCAAGGGGATGTCGTCTGTGCCATGGGCCTCCGCTTCGGGGTACTGCCCCGGCGTGCAGGTGCTCGAATAGACCTCCTTGCATCGTGGCCGGCACACGCTGAACGCCCGTGTCGATGCACGCCTCCATCAGATTCGCCGCACCCAGGATATCGGGAAGTGTTCGGCACAGACGGTTTCGAATTGCTTCATTTCGTCGCGACTGAAGATGACGAGGCGCTTGATGTCAGGAAAGCGCTGCATCAGGGCTTTGACGAAAGCCCGGCCAAAGCTTCCTGTGCCGCCGCTGATGAGGATAGACCTTCCAATCATCTCGATTCTTTCCTTCGGTGCCTGACAAGGCGAAGCGGAGGCTACACCGTGCCGATGTTATTCTCCGCCAGCACGGCAGTCAGGACTCGGAAGTTCTCGTGGCGGGCTGCCAGTTCGGCGAAACTGCCCCGATCCTTCACGACATGCCTGTCGCTGATTGCCGCAGCCTGGTTCAGGGCATCGGTTTCAGCTTTTCGAGAATTTCGCGGGCTTCGGCGTCATCGGGGTACTGCTCCAGCACACGCTCGAAAAGAGTCTTTGCCTCGGCAAGCTGTCCTTGCCGATACCTCACATGACCCAGGCCTGACATTGCCTGAGCATCATCCGGGTGCATTGAAAGCACAAGGTTGAACTGACGCCCAGCCTCGTCAAGCTCGCCACTTTGAAGGGCGCAGAAGCCCAGCCCCCCTGCGGCATCGGCCGAGTCCGGGCGCTCAGCCGCCACCTTCGCAAAACCAGAGCAGGCCTGGTCAATTCTTCCAAGACGATAGTTGGACCAGGCCTCGAGCAGCGTCGCCTGATAGTTCTTGGCCTGAATTTCCGACAGCTCCCGCAGGCTCTGCTCGTAGTGTGTTTCCATGAAGGCAATGTTGGCGCGATCCAGCGCCAGGACGTCTTCGGACCGCCCGGATTGCAGGCTCCCTTGCTGGGTTGCGGCAGAGACCCCGGCATAGTCTTCGAGGAATTTCTGCACATTCCTGGAGCGATGCAGACCGAGGTAGCAGTGGATGTAGGCGACGCCCTTGCTGTCGATGGCGGCCTGGGCGGCCGCCCTGGAGTTGGCCAGGTAGTCCTTGCCGAATGACTGCCCGAGAATGCTTGCCATGGGGAAGTTCAGTATTTGCATGCCGTGCCGCTTTGCCAGCACCTGTTCCTGGCCGAGCAGTATCTTTTCGTAAGGCAAGCTCGGGTCCAGGAGGCTGATGATCGTTGACACGCCTTTTTTTTCAAGAACGACGAAGTCGTCTTCCAGTGGGTAGGGGCCAAAGATGAAGCGACTCGAAATTACCGAAGGTTCAGCGCGCCAGTGCTGTAGCCACATGCCACCGGGGTGCAGGAGTGCCCATATCCCTGCGCCGCCCACCAGAACGCCAAACGCCAGCGCGAACCAGATCCAGCGTGCCTTGAGCTGCCTCCACATGAGACTCTCATTTGTTGAATGGCGAACTGGACTTGCCCCGCTTTCGCGGACCAGTAGTCGTCTGAATTCGCGCTGTTTGTGTGCTGTTCATCTTCCTCTCGAAGTTCACCGGTGACAAGTAACCGAGGGATGAGTGCCGACGATGAAGCAACTGTCGGCCCTGGCGTTGTCGCAGGCATTACCGACCGATCCAATCGAGGGCATGACGTGCATTGGTCACCGGGATGGCTCCGTCGCGGATCGTCGTGGCGACAAAGCGCCGAGGCGGCACGCCGCATAAGCCCGCGGCGCGCATCAGCCGCTCTTGGAGATCTTGAGCAATCGGCACATGACCCGTACCGGAAGGGTGGCCTGGTTCGCCTTTTCGAATCCGAAGAGCGTTTCGGTGTCGCGGTGCTCTCACTCGCAAACCAGGCCGCGGTGACGGAGGGCGGTGCCGCAGGGGAGGGCGATCAGGCGAGCGTCTGATCGAAGGTGCAGCCGGGCGTACCGGCGAGTACACGGACTTCGCACCCGGGCGGGGTGGAAGCGCAGCGTGCGGTCCGCGTCGAGACTGAACACGCCGTCGGTGACGCAGCAGTACAGATGCGCATGCGCGTTGAGCGCCGAGCCGAAGCGCCTTGTAGGCCGACGCCGCGTTTCTCGATTACTTCGAGCAGGACGCGGATCGTCAATCGCTGGCGATCGGCGGGGCGATCGCGGTAGTGATGGAGGGCGTTTGGAAACCAGCCGATATCCGTGGGATAGAATGGCCGAACCAGCGGATGACGGTACCACTCCATTCGCCCACCAGGCACAGGAATATAATCCATCATGTCCCCGTATTGTCCATGTTCACGCGATCTGCGCCGCGTTTAGGCTGGTACGATAATGAAGGTTGCCCGGATCACTTGTTCCCCTTATCGGCAATGCAAGGGCGGCATTGCACCACCAGCGGAATTGGCAAATGGCGTTCGCAGGGTTCAGTGATGACCTTTGGAATGAAGGACTGCGGAGAATCCGTCTGGAGAACCAGTTCACGCGGATCGCGATTCTTCCGGAGGTGGCCGGAAGGCTTATTGAAATCACGGATCTGCGGTCCGGGCGAAACTGGCTTTGGAGCAATCCAGGATTGCCGTTCGGCAGACCGGGCCACGGCGGCAACTTCGGTGCCAGGCTCGATTCCGGAGGGTGGGATGAGATCCTTTTGTCCGTGACACCAGGACTGGCCAAACTTCCGGACGGCACGCATTGTGACGTTCCGGATCACGGTGACCTGGTCTGGCAGTCATGGGACCTCGATGGACTGGGCATCGATGATCGCGGCAACCCCTATTGCGAGCTGACGGCTTCGGGTAAGGCTCTGGATTACACCTGGCGGCGAACAGTGGTACTCGAGTCGAACCGCCCGGTAATGCGACTGCACTATGGCCTCAAGAATACCGGTTCGTCTCCCTGCCCCTGGTTCTGGTGTGCGCATCCATTGATTGCTGTAGAGCCCGGGATGCAGATCCACATTCCCGAAGGCCAGGAGTTTCTCCTCACTTCAGCGCACGGGATGTCCGTCGCAACCAGGAGTGGCTCGATGCGGTGGCCCTGGTTGCCCGTTGCCCCGGACAAGTCCATCAACCTTTCGACCTGCTTCGGTGAGCCACAGGGCGGCGCAGGATATGCCGCCAAGGTGTTCGTCCGCTCGACCTCGCCCGGACAAGTGAGTGTCGGGTCGGCTGACGGTCGCGAACAACTGACAATACGCTACGACAGCACGCGCCTTCCCTGGCTGGGTTTGTGGCTCAACAACCGTGGCTGGTCCGGCGCGGCCGGGAGCCCTTACCTGAACCTGGGGCTGGAGCCCTCAACGGCCCCATGCGACAGCCTGGCGCAAGCCATCGCCATGAACGAGATAACCTTCCTCCAACCGGGCGAGATACAGGAGTGGTCACTGGAAGTGAGTCTCCACGCCTTGGAAACGGCGGCGGCACCCGGCCACGAGGCGCAGCAGTGAGCAGTTCCATGGCGCGTCGTCCGGAGTCAGTAACCTCGGACTTCGTTGCCCGTTTCGGCGCGCAACCCCGCCTGTTCCGCGCACCCGCACGAGTCAATATCATCGGCGAGTACACCGACTTCAACGACGGCCTGGTGTTTCCCGTCGCCATCGCGCTGTACTCCTGGGTTGCCATCTCCCCACGGCAAGAGCGTTGCCTGCGCGTGTATTCGTCAAACTTTGACGAGATGGCGCAGGTCGACGTCGATCACCCTGCAGGAACACAGGGTGGGCACTGGTCTGACTACGCCGTGGCGGTGGTCGCCTCCCTGCGTGCGCAAGAGTTGCGGCTACAAGGCGCCGATGTGCTGATCCAGGGCGACATACCCATGGGCGGAGGCTTGAGTTCCTCCGCGTCACTGGAAGTCTCCTTCGCACTCGCCCTGCTGGCGGTGGCCGGCATCGACATCGAGGCCCGGCAAGTGGCGCTGCTGTGCCAGCGTGCGGAGTCCGACTTCGTTGGCATGCGTTGCGGCATCATGGACCAGTACTCGATCGCATGCAGCGAAGCGGGCATGGCGATGCTGCTCGACTGCCGCTCGATCACGCACCAGTCTGTCGCGCTGCCGCCGACCGCCCGGATTCTCGTCATCCACAGTGGTGTGAACCGCCGGTTGCAACACAGCGCGTACAACAGAAGACGCGAAGAATGCGCGGAGGGCATGCGGCTGCTGCAGAGCCGCTGGCCCGGCATTCGTGCGCTTCGCGACGTAAGCTTGCCGCAAATCGAAGAAGCCAAGCCCTTGCTGGATCATGAGGTGTATCGCCGCTGCCGGCACGTGGTAAGTGAAATTCAACGCGTTCGCCTCGCGTATCAGGCATTACGCAACGGCGCCGTCAACGAGCTGGGCACCTTGATCACCGCCTCGCACCACAGCCTGCGCGACGATTTCGAGGTGAGTTGCCCGGAGCTGGACGATCTCGTCGAGAACGCAAACCGTTGCCCGGGGGTACTCGGTGCGCGCATGGTGGGTGCCGGGTTCGGCGGCTGCATGCTGGCCCTGCTTGCATCCGTGGAACTGGAACGTACCGTGCGGGAACTCATCGACCGATCGACGACCGTGCTGGGGAAACGACCGTGGCACTACCTGGTCGAAGCCTCTGGTGCGGCGTGCGAGGTGCAATTCAAGCCATGTGCGCAGGGCGGGTACCAGCGATGAGTCTTGAGCAACACTCGCATCGCAGGAAAAACCTGCTCACTGGCGAGTGGGTGCTGGTGTCGCCACACCGTATGCAACGCCCGTGGCAGGGGCAGATCGAGTCAGCGGATGCGGAAATCCTGCCGGGCTACGACGCGGACTGTTACCTTTGCCCGGGAAACGCACGCGCGGGGGGCAAGCAGAACCCGGTTTATGCCGGTCCGTACGCTTTCGACAATGATTACGCCGCGCTGTCCGCGAGCAGTCCCGCGACGGCAACAGACCACGTCCTTTTCGTCAGCGAGCCCGCAACCGGCGTCTGCCGGGTCGTGTGCTTTTCCGAACGCCACGACCTGTGTCTTGCGGAGATGGCGCCCGCGGTGGCCTGCCGTGCCCTGCAGTTTCTGAGCGAGGAGTGGCGGCAACTGGATCATCGCGCTGGCATTCACTACGTGCAGGTATTCGAGAATCGTGGCCGGATGATGGGCTGCAGCAATCCGCATCCGCATGCACAGATCTGGGCGACCAACAGCCTGCCGAACGAAGCCAGCAAGGAGCTGGATGCACAGAGTCGCCATTTCGCACGACATGCGCGGCCGCTGCTGATGGACTACATGCAAGCCGAGCTGAATGCTGAGAGCAGGATCGTCTGCACGAATGAATCTGCCGTTGCAGTGGTGCCCTATTGGGCGGTCTGGCCCTATGAAACGTTGGTCGTGCCGCGTCGCGCAATGGCTGGTCTCGATGAGTTCAGTGAAGCGGAACTCGCGGGGTTCACTGAGGTGCTGCAGCGCACCCTGCGCGCCTGCAACCGCCTTTTCCAGACGCAAGTGCCTTACTCGATGGGCTTTCATGCGCGGCCCAGTGATGGCAAGGCTCACCCCGAGTGGCAACTGCATGCGCATGTCTATCCACCGCTACTGCGTTCGGCCACGGTCCGCAAGCACCTGGTGGGATTCGAGATGCTCGCCATGCCGCAACGTGACCTGACACCCGAGTCCGCCGCGGCAGCCCTGAGAGCCAACGTTCAGGATTGAATAGAAACATGGGAGCAACCATGCCGGTACAACACGATTCCTTCCGCTGCCGCCTGCAATTGAGTCCTGAGCCGTGGTTTCTGCTGCTGGCATTGCTCGGCTGGTTTGTCGCGATACCCGGAGTACAGGCTTCGTCATCAGAAGCCCGGGCCCGTCCGGCATGGAACGACCTCACGGTCATCCGCGAGAACGCCGAGGCACCGCGTGCTCACTTCATTCCGTATGCCAGGCGCAACGACGCCATTGCACGCAAGCTCGAATCCAACGAGTACTACCAGACTCTCAACGGCAACTGGAAATTTCACTACTCAGACGGCCCGGCGCAACGACCGCAGGACTTCTACGAGCCGGACTACGATGTCACGGCGTGGGCAGACATCCCGGTGCCATCCAACTGGGAACGCCAGGGATTCGGTTACGCGATCTATACCAACATTCCCTATCCTTTCCCGCGCGACGAACCCAACGTGCCCGTTGATGTTAATCCGGTGGGTTCCTACCGGCGCGAATTCGAGATTCCCGCGACCTGGTCCGGCCGCGATGTCTTCCTGAATCTCGGCGCCGTGAGTTCGGCGTTCTATGTCTGGATGAACGGCAAGTACGTGGGCTACAGCGAAGACAGCAAGACGCCGTCGGAATTCAACGTCACTCCGTATGTCACCGCCGGCCGCAACATGGTGGCGGTGGAGGTCTACCGCTGGAGCAACGGCAGTTACCTTGAGGACCAGGACTTCTGGCGCTTGAGCGGTATCCAGCGCGAGGTTTCGCTGTACGCGCGCCCGAAGCAGAGGGTGCGCGATTTCTTTGCCAAAGCGAGCCTCGACGCCACCAATCGCGACGGGCAATTCAGCCTGGAACTGGATCTGCTCAACAGCGGGCCGATAACCGTCAGGAAAAGCCTCTCCGTCGAGATTCTCGATGACAAGGCGGTGATTTTTTCCAGGGACGCTACCTTGATGCTTGCTCCGGGCAGCAGCCAGGAACACCTCACCGCCACGATTCCGGCGATACGGCCTTGGTCCGCGGAAACGCCAAACCTGTACACGCTGGTCATTCAGCTTGGCGAGGACGCGAAGGAAGAAAGCGAGGTCATTGCGCACCGTATCGGCTTTCGCTCAGTCGAAATCGACAACGGCCGCTTTGTCGTCAACGGACGCCAGGTGCGGCTCAAGGGCACCAATTTGCACGAGCATCATGAGGTCAATGGCCACGCAATCGACGAGGCCACGATGTTGACTGACATCCGCATGATGAAAGCCGCCAACCTCAATGCGGTGCGCACCTCGCATTACCCGTTTCAGGAACGATGGTATGAGCTGACGGACGAATACGGCCTTTACGTGGTCGACGAGGCCAACATAGAGAGTCATGGCGTCGGCTTTGAACACGATACAACACTCGGCAACAAGACAGAGTGGATGCCACTCCATCTGGATCGCACCCGTAGGATGGTGGAGCGGGACAAGAATTCACCCTCGATCGTCATCTGGTCGCTCGGCAACGAGGCAGGCGACGGCGTCAACTTCGGAGCCACCTACCGCTGGATCAAGTCCCGGGACTCCTCGCGTCCGGTGCAATACGAAGGCGAGGGAAAACTCAAGGAGGTCGGCGAGCGCCATTCGGACTTCGAGTCGCACATGTACTGGCGCTACTGGCAGCTGGAGGAATACTCGCAAACTCAAAACAACCGGCCCTTACTGTTGATTGAGTATGCTCACTCGATGGGCAACAGCACCGGCAATTTGAAGGAGTATTGGGACGTCATCCGCAAGCACGACATTGTGGCCGGGGCATTCATCTGGGATTGGGTCGACCAGGGCCTGCTGGAGCGATCCAGGGATGGTTCGTCGTACTGGACATACGGGGGCGACTACGGGCCGAAGGGCGTCGCGTCAAGCGGCAACTTTTGCATCAACGGCGTGGTGTTTCCAGATCGGCGCCCGCATCCCGCCTATTGGGAAATCAAGCGCGCCTATCAGTCGGTGGTCTTCGCCGCGAGTGATCCCCTCTCGGGAAACATCACGGTCACCAACGAGTACGATTTTATGTCCTTGGCAGGCTTCCAGCTCGACTGGAACCTGACCCGTAACGGGCAGGCGGTTCTCGCGGGGACGAACGCGCTCGATATCGCGCCGGGGGCCAAGCAGCGGCTCAGCTTGTGGGAGCACCCGCCAAAGCAGGACGCGGGGGCCGAGTACCACCTCAACCTGGCCGTTGTGTCACCCGAGGCACGTGGCCTGCTGCCGACCGGTCAAGTCTACGCGCAGGCTCAGTTCGAACTGCCGAATGAGGCTGCTGTGCACGGTTCCGAACCGCGCCGTCCGGGCAGCTTGCATGTTGAACAATCGGCGACATCGATTGCGCTGAGGAGCGGCGAGGTAACTTACGGATTCAACAGGAATACCGGCCTGCTGTCGTCGCTGACGTGGCATGGCAGGGAATTGCTGCTGAAGCCGCTGACACCGAATTTCTGGCGCGCGCCCACGGACAACGATTGGGGCAACTACATGCCGGATTGGGCCCGCACCTGGCGTGAGGCAGGCAAGAATCGCCGCCTGGTGTCGCTCGATGTCATCGAGAGCGCTGATGGATTGACCACGATCGAAGCTCGCCATGAGTTCAGCGTCGATGACGGCACGATCGTAGGCCGCTGGCTGGCGCGCTACACCGTCTCGGCTGGCGGCGAACTCGATGTCGACAATCAATTCGAGACCGTGGGCGATGGTCTGCCCGTGATTCCGCGCATCGGGATGAACGTCGAACTCGCTCCCGCTCTGGATCAACTTGCGTGGTACGGGCGTGGACCCATGGAAAACTACTCGGACCGCAAGCTTGCTGCAGACGTGGGCCTGTACCGGAGTACCGTCGCAGAACAGTACGTGCCGTACGTGCGCCCGCAAGAGAATGGCTACAAGACAGATACCCGCTGGCTCGCCCTGGCAGACGCGGGGCAGAACGCGCTCCTGATCCGTGCGCATGAACTGGTCAGTTTCAGTGCACTGCACAATCGCCTCGAAGACTTCGTGCCGCCGGTGAAGATCGCAATCACCACCGAAGATTCCGCGGAAATGGTGGCGGATCCCAGGCGTGTCAACATGCATGTGAACGATATCGTGCCGCGCGACCTCGTCTCGCTCAATATCGATCTTGGCCAGATGGGGGTCGGTGGCGACAATTCCTGGGGCGATCGCACCTTCCAGCAGTACTCGCTGAACCAGCGTCGCTACCGCTATGGCTTCCGCATACGCCCGTTTACTCCCGCTGGAGACTGGCTGAACTCAGTCGCCGGCGACTACATGAGATTGGAATCCCACGATGCACGTTGAAGCTCTCGACCTCGCGGTCGTCGTGGTTTATGCACTCTCGCTTTTTCTCGTCGCGCAATGGGTGTCACGCGAGAAGCCCGGCCACCACAAGGACAGCAGCGACTACTTCCTGGCGGGCCGCGCACTGCCCTGGTGGGCCATCGGCGCCTCGTTGATCGCGTCCAATATCTCGGCGGAACAGTTTATCGGGATGTCCGGATCCGCCTATGTGCTGGGTCTCGGCATCGCATCCTACGAGTGGATGTCCGCGATTACGCTGCTCATCGTCGGCAAGTACCTGTTACCGGTATTCCTCGAGCATCGCATCTACACCATGCCGCAGTTTCTGGACCAACGCTTCGACGGCCGGGTGCGGACGGTGATGGCGGTGTTCTGGCTGGGTGTCTACGTGTTCGTCAACCTGACGTCAATTCTCTGGCTTGGCGCGCTGGCCATGAACACGGTAACCGGCGTGGATCTGACCTACGCCCTCGTAGCGCTCGGCCTTTTCTCCCTCGCTTACTCTCTCTACGGCGGCCTCAAGGCCGTGGCCCTGACCGATCTCCTGCAGGTCGTGGTGCTTGTATTCGGCGGCCTGCTAACCACATGGGTATCGCTCGATGCCGTGTCGGGCGGCCACGGGATCATTGCAGGCTTCGCCGCGATCCTCGACCAGGCCCCGGAAAAGTTCGACATGATCCTGTCGAAGGACAACCCGAACTACGCCCAGCTTCCAGGAATATCGGTGCTCGTCGGCGGCCTGTGGATCATGAATCTCTCCTACTGGGGCTTCAATCAGTACATCATTCAGCGTGCACTCGGGGCACGTAGTGTCCGGGAGGCGCAGAAGGGCATCGTTTTCGCGGCCTTTCTGAAGATGCTGATGCCAGTCATCGTGGTACTTCCCGGGCTTGCAGCGGTGATCCTGGCGCCTGATCTCTCAGCACCGGACCGGGCCTACCCGGAAGTGATGAAACTGCTGCCAGTCGGCCTGAAAGGCCTGGTATTCGCAGCACTGATTGCTGCCATCGTCTCGTCGCTGGCATCGATGAGCAACAGCATCTCCACCATCTTCACGATCGACGTTTACGCGCGCATCGCTGGCAGCCGCAAATCCGAAAAGCAGCTGGTCACCACCGGGCGATGCGTCAGCGTCGCTGCCATGCTGGTCGCGATGGTCGTGGCGCGCCCATTGCTGGGGAATTTCGACCAGGCCTTTCAGTACATCCAGGAATTCACCGGGTTCTTTACGCCCGGCATCGTGGCGATTTTCCTGCTGGGTATTTTCTGGAAGTACACGACGGCAAACGGTGCGCTTGCGGCCGCAGTCGGCTCGGCCGTGCTGTCGATGGGATTCAAACTGCTGTGGCCGGCGCTGCCATTCATCGATCGAGTCGGCATCGTGTTCGTGCTGTGCATATCGCTCGGCATGCTGGTTTCGCGCGCCCAGAGTCGCGGCGAGCATCCCAATGCCATCGACTACGGTCGGATCGATACCTCCAGCAGCACCGGATTCAATTTTGCGGCGCTGGCGATCGTGGTGATGCTGACTGCGCTTTATGTCACCTGGTGGTAATGACGGCGGGCCCGCTTTCGATCAGGGCACTGGGAAGAGAATGCTGCCCGGCAGATGGCGCTGCGACGCGGGCCGAGTGACGGGCGTGATTTTCCTGCTTTGTCTTTTCGCCTTGTTCCTGCCGCCGCCGCAGGCCGGCGCCTCGACCGTGCGTGTGGAACGCAGCGTCATGCTGCCGATGCGCGATGGCGTTCGCCTTTCCACGGATCTCTACTTCCCCGCCGACAGCCCGGACAAACTGCCCGCCGTTCTCTTACGCACCGCCTACAGCAAGAACGACATGTTTGAAAAGGACAAGTTGCTGCCGCGACTGGTGGCAGCAGGCTTTGTCGTCGTGATCCAGGACGTGCGAGGACGCTACGAATCGGAGGGCCGATTCCAACCCGGCAGGAACAATCGAAATGACGGTTACGACACCGTCACCTGGCTGGCGACACAGGAATGGTCGAATCGCAAAGTGGGCAGCGCCGGTTGCTCCTTTCTCGGCGAAATGCAACTGACCCTGGCCGCAGCCCGGCACCCGAACCATGTCGCGGCATTTCCGATGGCGGCTGCCAGCGGCTACTACACGCCGGGCCGCGCCTGGATGTCCTTTGACGGCGGCGTCTTTGAACTGGCTCAGACCGCGGGCTGGTTCTTCAGCAGTGGCAGCGAGGTGTTTTACGGGCCACCTCCCTGGCTCGATCGTGGCGATTGGTTTCGCTCGCCCGCCGCGAGGCTCTTCCGCCAGGCGCCGGAACTCGACTACTCGGGCTATGGCGAGATGATGTCCTCGCTGCCGATCGCGGATGCGCTGAGCGGGCGCGGTCTGCCGCCAAACGAATACCGGATGTTCGCGACCAACGAACCGGATGCCGAGTATTTTCGCAGCATGGATTTCGCAACCAAGGACGATACATTCGATGTGCCTGCAGTCTTCGTCGACTCCTGGTATGACTACGGTGTCGCGGAAACCCTGCAACTGTTCAAGCTGTTTCAGAAGAACGCATCGAGTGGTCGCGCGCGCGCCAACCAGTTTCTGATCGTCGCCCCGTCCACCCATTGCGGCTACGGCAACGCCAGCGCCGAGACCGTGATAGGTGAACGCCCATTGGGCGATGCCCGAATCGCTCTGGACGAACTTCAGTTGCGCTGGTTCGACTACTGGTTGAAGGGTGACGGGGATGCATTTCGCGGCATACCTCGCGTCCAGTACTACCTGATGGGCAAGAACGAGTGGCGCGAGGCGGACGACTGGCCGATCCCTGGCACCCGCCGCCAGAACTGGTATCTCGGCAGCGCAGGCGGGGCCAACAGTCGGCTCGGCAACGGCACGCTTGCTCCGTACAACCCTCGCGGCCGTCAGGTAGACCGATTCGTATACGACCCGGCGTCGCCTGTGCCGACGCTGGGCGGCCAGACCTGTTGCACCGGGCTGGAAAAAGGCGAGGGCGCCTACGACCAGTCCAACAGCGAAATGCGTCGCGACGTCCTGGTGTACACGTCAAACCCCCTCACGCAGGGTATGGAAGTGACGGGCACGCTTGAAGTAGTGCTGTACGTCGAATCCTCGACATCGGACACTGATTTCACCGCCAAGCTGGTCGATGTCTATCCCGATGGCCGCGCATACAACATCCAGGAGGGCGCCATGCGGATGCGCTATCGGGAGGGGTTTTCCCGGAACTTGCGCATGAAGCAGGACGAGGTCTACGAGATTCACCTCGACCTGCATGCAACGAGCAATTACTTCGGTCCAGGTCATCGCATCCGGCTCGAGGTATCGAGCTCGAACTTCCCGCGTTGGGACCGTAATCTGAATACCGGCGGCAGCAATTTCGACGAAAGCGACTGGGTCGCAACACATAATTCCGTGCACCATGGACCGGGCTATCCGTCGCGAGTCGTGCTACCCGTCGTAGAGCCCGGCAACCCATCTACAGCGGCGCACCAGACCACTTTGGACAAGCCGGATTGATCAGGAGTCCAACGCTGCTTGCAGTGGGTGCAAGTACTTTGCATAGAGCTTCCATCGACCCACTGCGTCCTGGTAAACGGGCTTCCTGATCTGTGCATCACTGGGTGTGCTGACGGATCGTCTGGTGCGATGGAATGACAGGCAGTCGGGATGGAATTCAAGCCCGCAGTGGGCCAACAGCAATTTCACCTGGTTTTCGGTGTCATGCACCAGCGCCTCATACCGGATGTGATGGACCCGACCGGGGAACATCCCATCCCAGTGTGCCATCAGGTCCTGGTACAAACGGTAGTATGAACCCAGCGCCGACAGGTCCGTTGCATACGCATGAGCCGCAGCGAAGAAATGCTGATAAATGGACAGGCAGTTGTCCAGCGGGTCGCGCTCACACAGTACGATGCTGGCCCTCGGCAGCATGGCTGCGTACAGGCCAATGCGCAGAAAATTATGCGGCAGCTTGTCGGTGACATGTTGCGCCGCTCCGGCGCCGGCCCTGAGTTTGCCGATGTACCTTCTGCACGATTCCACCAGCACAGCCGGATCAACACCATCGATATCCAGCGGAAACGGCTGGCCGGTCCGCTGTTCGACGGTTTCGGCGAATATCCGGGAATGCTCTACTTCGCCGGCGCCGTGCACTGCAGGATGGCTGGCAAGAATCTGCTCAACCAGGCTGGTGCCGGACCGTGGCATCCCCACAATGAAGATCGGCGTGTCATCGGTAACCGCCTGATCCCTGCATTTATCGACGAAGGGCCGGCTGATGCCCCGCTTGTGGCGATCGAAAAAAGCAGCCTGTGATTCCAGGGACCAGTTCAGCAAGCGCCGCTGCAGTTCGTTTGCTTCCTGAAAATATTCGAAAGCCCGATCGAACTGGCAGCGGCTGTCAAATGTTCTGCCCAGGGCATAGCCGATCAGGATCCGATCCGCAGCGGGAACAGACCGCTCTTGCCAGCCTGACTCCATTTTCTTGACTTGTTCAGTGTCACCCTCAAGCCGCTCCAGCAGCGACAGGCGGTAACACGCCTCGCCGTGCAACGGCGACTGCAAAAGTGCTTTTCCGAAGCACACAGCTGCGTCGTCCAGTTCTCCATCAGCCTGCAGTAGCGATCCTTTGATGACCAGGGCATCAGCATTGGAGGGATCAAGGGACAGGGATCGATCTACTGCGTCAACGGCTATTTCCCGATGGCCCTGGTCTTTGTAAAGTAATGCGAGCATGGCGTGCACTTGAGCATTTTCCGGGGCCAACACGACGGCCTGCCCCAGACTGACGTGCGCATCGGCAAACAGGCCCTGCTCATGCTGGATGATGCCCAGATTGAACACGGCAACAAAATCATCGGGTCGTGCCGCGACGGCTCTTTTCAGAAAATGGATTGCGCGGCTGGATTGACGCTCCTGGTGGTAGAGCATGCCAAGCAGGTAGTTAGCGGCGTGGTGATCCTCGACCTGAGCGAGGATGTTGCACAGCGTTTTTTCCGCCAACAGCGTCTTGCCGTCGCGTTGCAATTGCTGGGCCTGAACGAGCTCTGACGCATGCCTGTCAGCTTTTCGGTTCATCATGCCCCCAGAATATTGCGCATCCGCAGCACCTTGCGGACCTTGTCCTCGGGCATCTCCATGCGTTCGGCCAGCTGCTGGGTGGAAGTCGGTACCTGATCCGTGGCCCTGGGATTCTGCGCCGCATCGAACGCAGCAATGCGGCCGCGATCAGCACGATGAGCAGCATCCCGACCATGGCCGTCGCATCCGGCACATAGTCGATGTCCCCGGCGCGATGATGTCGCGTTTCTGCGGGGTTGTCACGGTCTTCGACGTGGCCGGCGGCGGCGGTGCGAGGCGACTCGCGATGCGCTCATAATGACGCCCAGGACTGTGGCATGAGGCAGGCCAGATGCATTTCCAACTGACCGACGAGCAACGCGCGCTGCAAGAGGCGGCGCGCCGGTATTCGCGGGAGCGACTGCCTGACATCGCGCAGGCCATTGAGACGAGTGGTGACCCTCCGGCCCGCGAGCTCGTACAGGAGTATGCGCGGCTCGGGTTTCTGGGCATCAACGTCCCACAATCCCTCGGTGGCCTGGGTCTCGGCAATCTCGAGGCGCTACTCGTGCTTGAGGAATTCGCCAAGATTTCCTCGGCAGTTGCATTTCCGGTATTCGAGTCCTGCGTCGGTCCGGTGCGCGCGGTCGAACGCTTTGGAAGCGAGGCGCTCAAACGCCGGGTCGTGCCGGCAGTCTGCCGGGGCGATCTTCTGGTCGCGGTGTCGATGTCAGAGCCCCAGGCGGGCTCGGCGCTTACCGATCTCACGACACGCGCGGAAGTGCGCGGGAGCACCGTGGTCCTGAACGGCACCAAGCGCTGGTGCTCGGGCGGCGGACATGCCGGCGGTTACGTTGTGTATTGCCGTATGTCGGATGATCCAGGCGCGAAGGGTATTGGTGCGGTGTACGTAGAGGCTGACGCACGCGGTCTGACGTTTGGCAGGCCCGAGCACTTGATGGGATTTCGGGGTGTACCGTCGTCTGATCTTCACTTCGACCAGGTTGAAGTGCCGGCCGAAAACATCGTCGTGCCCGCGGGCGGCTTCCGGAAGCTGATGGAGGCTTTCGATCTGGAGCGCTGCGGAAATGCGACCATGGCGCTCGCGCAGGCCTCCGCAGCGCTGGAGGACACGATCCGATACGTGCAGGAGCGCGAGCAGTTCGGCAAGCCGCTGGTGGAATTTCAGGCGGTACAGCTCAGGCTCGCGGAAATGCAGATGCGGGTCGACGCTGCGCGCCTGCTAATTCATCGCGCCGCCAGCAATGCACAGGACGGATTGCCGAGTATGCTCGAGTCCTCCGTCGCGAAGTGCTTCGCGAATGAGATCGCCCGCGAGGTCTGCGGCCATGCCGTGCAGCTGTTGGGCGGCTACGGCTACTCGAAGGAATATCCCATGGAGCGACGCCTTCGCGATGCCTGGGGCTGGGGTATTGCTGGCGGTGCAATCGACATCCAGAAGATCAACATCGCGGGCGCGATGGTTGGCAGGCGCTTCGATCAGCGCAGATGAGTCGCAAGGATACGCTGGCAAGGGTCGAGCCTTGCTGGCGCAATCGCATCGCACCCGAACTCGCGGCTGGCGTTCCCGCGCAGATTCTCTTCCGGATACGCGCGCACGCGGTCCACTTGAACCGGTGTACGTTGAACCGCCTTGCGGAAAGCACGCAAACGCTTGGCATGCAGGTGAACCACCGCGGCGCGCACGATGGCCATCTTGGACGGAAAGTGATGCAGCATTGCGCCGCGCGACAGGCCCGCCTTGTTTGCGATCGCGGTAGTCGTTGTGCGTGCATAGCCGATTTCGACGAAACAGCGAATCGCCGTTTCGACGATGAGGCCTCTGGTCGTGGCACTTTTCTGCGCCTGCCAGCCGGCCGGTGCCTGTGCTTTGCGCCGGGGCCGGCGCGCATTGCTTTCTCCCGCGGATCAAGGCGAAGTCCACGCAGTCTGAAAAATTCAAAGTTGATTGAAACAGACGCAACTGATTGCTAACGTCGGTCTCCCGGGGGACACTTGTACCCACAATGGAGCGGCAATCATGGGACGCGTAGACGGCAAGGTTGCGATCGTCACGGGAGGATCCCAGGGACTCGGCAAGGCCGACTGCGAGGCGCTTGCCCGTGAAGGGGCCCGGGTCGTGATCACGGACATCAAGGTTGCTGAGGGCGAGGCGCTGGCCGGGCAACTCAACAAGGCGCGGCCTGGCAGTGCACTGTTTCTCGAACAGGACGTGCGCGACGAGCAGCGCTGGCAGGAAGTCATTGCACGGACCGTCCGGGAGTTTGGCCGCCTGGATGTGCTGGTAAACAACGCCGGGATCGCGATTCCGGCCACGCCCGAGGCGACCACACTCGAGCAGTTCCGGCTGCACATCGCCGTGATGAGTGAAGGCACATTCCTCGGCTGCAAGCACGCTATCCCGGCGATGCGCGAGTCCGGCGGCGGATCGATCATCAACATGGCCTCGGTGGCGACACACCTGGGTTATCCGGCGTTTTTCGCCTACTCCGCTGCCAAGGGCGCCATCCGCGGTATGACCAAGTCCATCGCCGTCTGGTGCCAGATGCAGAAGTACAACATCCGTTGCAACTCGCTGCACCCTGGAGCCATCGATACGCCAATGGTCACAGAGGCCAGTCGTGTGCTCGGCATCCCGGATGAGTACTACACGAGCAGCGGACCCGGCCTCGGACGCCCGCAGGATGTGGCGGGCATCGTCGTCTTCCTCGCCTCCGACGAGTCACGGTTCATCAACGGTGCTGAACTGTTGGCCGACAACGCGCTGACCATCCAATGACCAGCGGACGCCATGCTGCGGTGGATCAACGGCTCTGTCCCACCGGGCAAACGGCGCCAAACCATTGGATCGAAATGGGAGCGTGAAAATGGGTCGCCTCGCCATCACCGTGCTCGTCACCTGCGCATTCAACCTTGCTGGATGCGGGCATACCGAGCCACGTGCCGTTGCCGTTGCGGACACCGGCGAGGCGATATACGCGCGTACCTGCGCGCAGTGCCATGAGGGCGGCGTGGCCAGGGCACCCCACAAGATGTTCCTGCAGATGATGGCACCCGATGCCATCCACGCGTCGCTCGAGTCTGGCGTCATGAAAACCCAGGCGGCGGGCCTGTCGGCCGGGGAGCGGCGTGTCGTAGCCGAGTACCTGTCGGGACACTCGCTCGATGAAGTCAGGCTCGACGCCGAACCGCCGCATTGCCAGGGCGCGCACGCTGCATTTGACCTGACGCGTCCGCCAGCCAAGGCGGGCTGGGACGCCGATCGCGAAAATCAGCGATTCATCTCCCGCGAAGCCGCGGGCCTTTCCGCTGCGGAACTACCGAGGCTGAAGCTCAAGTGGGCATTCGCATTCCCGAATGCGCAACGGGCACGGTCCCAGCCGACTGTGGCGATGGGGGCGGTCTACGTCGGCAGCCAGAACGGTACGGTCTACGCGCTCGATGAGGACACCGGCTGCGTGCGATGGACGTACCGCGCCAGTGCCGAAGTGCGCACGCCAGTGATTATCGAGGGCTGGGAGCGGCTCCAGTCACCCGCTCGCCGCCCGCTCGCCTACTTCGCCGATCTGATCGCCAGGGTGTACGCCGTCGATGCGACCACCGGCAAGCTGGTCTGGGTCGTCAAGGCCGATGATCATCCCAACGCGACGGTAACCGGCGCTCCGGTCCTCTACGACGGGCGTCTGTACGTGCCGGTTTCCTCGCTCGAAGTCACGTCGGCGGCGGATCCAAAGTACCCATGCTGCAGCTTCCGCGGCTCAGTACTGGCTCTGGACGGACAAAGCGGGGCGACGCTCTGGAAGTCCTACACCATCGCCGAGCAGCCCCGCGAGACGGGACGGACGAGCGTGGGCACGCCGATCCTGGCGCCGTCCGGGGCACCGGTCTGGAACAGCCCGACGATCGACGCCGCGCGTGGCCTGCTCTATGTCGGCACCGGCGAGAACTACTCGTCGCCGGCCAACGACCGTAGCGATGCATTGCTTGCTTTCGAACTCGCGACCGGCAGGCTGGCCTGGCATCGGCAGAAGACTGCCGGGGACGCGTGGAACGTTGCCTGCATGATGCTGGGCAACCCGAATTGTCCCAGTGAAAATGGCCCCGATCTCGATTTCGGCGCCAGTACGATCATCGCGCGAGATCGCAACGGTCGCGACTTGCTGGTCGCCGGCCAGAAGTCCGGTGACGTCTACGCACTGGACCTCACCCGAGGCGGCGAGCCCGTGTGGCACACGAAGGTCGGGCGCGGCGGCATTCAGGGCGGCGTACACTTTGGCATGGCGCTGGAAGGACAGCGCTTGTTCGTGCCGATCTCGGACATGCGCGACGAACACGTCGAAGGCAAGAACTACACGGAGGAAGCCCGCCCAGGCCTGTATGCGCTCGACGTGACGACCGGCCAGCTGGTCTGGTCGCAACCGGCCGACGATGTCTGCGCCGGGCGCGAGTTCTGCGAGCCGGGAATCTCGGCGGCAATCACCGCGATCCCTGGGGCAGTCCTCGCGGGCCACATGGACGGCCGACTGCGTGTGTATGACTCGGAAACCGGAAGCATCTTGTGGCAGTACGACAGCACACAGGAAGTAAGGACCATCGACGGCTCCCGCGCACGCGGCGGGTCCATCGGAGGCGGCGCGGGTCCCATTGTGCAGGACGGCATGCTATTCGCCGCCTCCGGCTACGGGATTTATTTCCACATGCCGGGCAACGTCCTGCTGGCTTTTGGCATTGACTGACGCCGCGGACAGCCGGCGCGGAGCGGATTCACTGCCCTTTGTTTCTTGACGGGGGATTCATGGCAGCGCGAAAACGGGCGAAAACGACTTCGGACGCCGACCCAGTGACGGTACCGTTCGTGCCGTACGCCGGCGAGGATCTCAAGCGGTTGCGCATCTCTGTAACGACGATCGGCGACCTGCTGTTGACGGCTGCGGATCGCGACCCGGACAAGCTGGCGCTGGTCTTTCCCGAGGCTCGCTACACCTATGGCGAGCTCGCATCGCGCGCATTACGCCGCGCGCGCAGCCTGCAGGCGCTTGGCGTCCGGCCGCACGACAACGTCGGCATCCTGATGCATACCTGCCCGGAGTTCGTCGAGCTGTACTTCGCGATCGCGTTCTGCGGCGCTGTCATCGTGCCGATCAATGCCCGTTACAAGGCGACCGAGATCAGCTACCTCGTGGAGAATGGCGACCTGGTCACGCTCCTCACGACCGATGCAACTGCCGAGCAGGTCAATTTCGTCGAGCGTCTCGAGCAGACCTTTCCGGACCTGGCCAGCCAGTCGAATCCGCGCGCGCTGCGACTGGCGACGGCCCCGAAGCTGCGCAATGTCGTACTGCTCGGTTCGAGCTCGCGGCCAGGGTTCATCGGCGAGGCGGACTTCATGGGCGCCGGCGAAGCAGTGCCGGAAACGCGCGTGCACGAGACACGCCTGCGGGTCCGCGTGCGCGACGTCGCGCTCATTCTTTACACTTCGGGGACCACCGCCAATCCCAAGGGCTGCCTGATCACGCATGAGGCGCAGGTCCGCAACTCAATTGCGCTTGGCAGGCACCGTTATCGGCTTACCCACCACGACAAGCTTTGGTCACCGCTACCCCTGTTCCATATCGCCGCAATACTGCCGATGCTCGCAATCTTCGACGTGGGTGGCACCTACATCACGATGGGATACTTCGACCCGGGCGTGGCGCTGCGGATGCTCGAGGACTACAAGGTTACCGCCACCTACCCGTGCTTCGTAACGATAATGCAGGGATTGATTTACCACCCGGATTTCTCGCAGCGCGACCTGACCGGCATCCGCCTGATGAACTCGAACTTTGCAGTGCAGCCGCCTGGCGTGGCCGAACCGATCATAAAAGCCATGCCGGACGCCGTGCAGGTCGGAAGCTTTGGCATGACCGAGGCGGCGGGCACCGTGTCGACCGGATCGCCGGACGATACCGAAGAAATACGCATCACCCGCCTCGGCCGACCGCTGCCCGGACTGGAGGTGAAGGTGATCGATCCCGCCACCGGACACACCGTGACTGCCGGGGCCCGTGGCGAAGTGCTGGTGCGTGGCTACAGCCTGTTCGAGGGCTATTACCGGGATCGCGAGAAGACTGCGCAGGCACTCGACGGCGAGGGCTGGTTCCACACCGGCGACATTGGCTCTGTCGACGCGGATGGGGCGATCATGTTTCACGGACGCTTCAAGGACATGCTCAAAGTCGGCGGAGAAAACGTTGCCGCCGCCGAGATCGAGGCGCAATTGCAGCGCCACCCAGCCGTCAAGCTCGCCCAGGTCGTTGGTATTCCTGACGCGAAGTATGTCGAGGTCCCAGCGGCCTTCGTCGAACTGCGGCCCGACCAGGCTGCGTCCGAAGCCGAGTTGATCGACTTCTGCCGCCGCGGGATCGCCAGCTTCAAGGTGCCGCGGCATCTGCGCTTCGTGACCGAATGGCCGATGTCGTCGAGCAAGATCCAGAAGTTCCGGCTGCGCGACGCGCTGATCGAAGAACTCAAGTTGTCCTGAGGAGGACGCGTCATGAAGGTGTTTTTTGCCTTACTCAAGGTCAAAACCGGCAGGGAGCAGGAGTTCGAACGACTGCAGCGTGAACTGTCACGGCTGACGCACGACGGCGAACCGGGCACCATCGTCTACGACGTGGTGCGCCACAACGAGCAGCCCGGGAAGTACGCTGTCTACGCGCGCTTCAAGGACGAAGCGGCGTTCCAGCAGCACCAGACGTCGACGTTTCACGACCGCCTGGTGCCGCCGATTGTTGATTGTCTCGATGGCGGCGCTGCCGGAATGGAACTGACATTTTACGAATGGGTCGGCTGACGACGGCGCATGTGTCTCGATGGATGACTGATATCTGGCACCGTGTGGCGCCTGCGGCCGACATCGCTGAAGGACGGATGCAGGCTTTTGTCATCGGCGGTCGTGAAATCCTTGTCTGCCACAGCCGCGAGGGCTGGTTCGCGCTCGACAACATTTGCACCCACGCCCACGGGCGCATGTGCGAGGGTCGGCTGCGGGGCTTCCGGCTGATCTGTCCCCTGCACGGCGGGTCATTCGACGTCCGCGACGGCAGCGTGCTGGGCGCCCCGGCGACGGCGTCGCTCGCCAGCCATCATCTGCGCATCGTCGACGGCCATATCGAAGTGTCGCTGGGCGGCTGAGCCTGGCGCTTCCACGCGGGGCCGCGGGCATTGCGTGATGAATCAGTCCAGCGGCGCGACACGGTAGCCCAGCCTCGGAAAATGTACGACGACCTCGCCGACGGCAGGGTCCCGACGGCGCACCGCGACCTCGTCGAAGGTGGCGATCACGATCTCGCCGCATACTGCCCCGCGCCGCGTGTCGTCCGGTGCAACTTCGACTCGCTGGCCAGCCGCGAGGCCTTGGGCGTCGTGCGGATCAACGCGGACCTTCGCCGAAGGTTCAGCCGACCGCGCGATCGCCAAAGCGGTTGCCGCGTCGAGGGCATGCCGGTGGCCTTCGCCAATCGCCGTCACGCGCTGCTCCCAGCCGGACAGGCGTGAAAAATCTCCGAGGAGCTCCGTTGCGAGGTCCGGAAACGCTCCGCGGGCCAGCCAGATGAATGGATGCGCCTGGATGTCCGCGAGGCCCGCGGCTTCGCCGGTCAGGAAGCTGCGACCATCGCCGAGTTGGCGCTCGAGCAGACCTGCGTGCGCGCGAAACTGCGACTTGGCGTGCTCGAAGTCGCTCTTGACGGCGGCGAAGTCGATATCCGGAAAGAGGTACTCGCGATCCTTGCGGAACTCGGCCGGCCACTGAGGCAGCGAGAGGGCCAGCACGAGCTTCAGGCCGGCACGGAAAAAAGCATCACTCCACTTCATCAGTGCCAGTTCGAGGCCGGCGCCGGCGGGAAACAGTGAAGGCATCGGCGCGCGCCGCTCGAGCTCGTTGGCGATCAGCTGCGAGTCCACGAATATGTCCGCCCCGACCTGCAGCACGGGCGTGCCCCGATAACCGCCCGTCAGCGCCAGCAGCTCGTCCTTGGGTGGCATCATCGGCGTCTCGACCCAGCCCCACTCCAGCCCCTTCAGGCCAAGCATCCGCAATGCTTTCTGCGTGAACGGCGACGCGTCGTAACTCCAGAGGATCAGTCTGTTCAAGGCCTGCCTTCCCGTTCGCGGCGCTGCTCGTCCACCATTGCCGCGGTCTGCCCGTAGAGATAGCGATAGCCCTCACGATCCGCGTGGAGCTCGTGTCCCAGGGTCAGCGCGCGCTGCACGGCCGGGCGGCGACCCACTGCCTCGAACCAGCGCTGCAGGTGGACAAAGTCTTCAAGGCGCTGGCCCTGGCGTTCATAGGGCTGCACCCAGGGCCAAGCCGCCATGTCCGCTATTGAATAGCCGCCGGCGATGTAGCCGGTCGCGGCGACCGCGCGGTCCAGCACGCCATAAAGACGATTGACCTCGTCCGTATAGCGACGGATGCCGTAGGGCACCGGCTCCGGCGCGAATGCGCGGAAGTGGTGCGCCTGCCCGGCCATCGGCCCGAGCCCCGCGACCTGCCAGAACAGCCACTTGATTGCGGCAAAGCGCCCGTGCAGATCAGTGGGCAGGAAGGCGCCGGTCTTCTCGGCAAGGTACAGGAGGATCGCCCCCGATTCGAATAGCGTCAGCGGCCCGCCCGGCGCCGAATCGTCGACCAACGCCGGAATCTTGTTATTCGGCGAGATCGCGAGGAACGCCGGCGCGAACTGCTCGCCACGGGTGATGTCCACCGGCATCACCCGGTACTCGAGGCCGCATTCCTCGAGCATGATCGCGATCTTGATCCCGTTGGGCGACGGGTAAGAATACAGGTCAATCACGTTGCTGACGCTGCGCGCCGGACGACGCGCTCGACGCGATAGCCGAGGCGCGGAAAGTGCACGATGACTTCGCCCAGCTCCGGAGGCTGGCGACGGATGGCGACCTCCTGCACGGTGAGCGTGGTGAGCTCGCCCTCGACTGGCACGCGCCCGTAGTCATCGGGTGTCACTGTCACACGCTGCCGGGCTTCGAAGCCCAGGGCGTCGTGCGGATCGACGCCCGCGCCGGGCAGCGGCGTGCACTCGCGCGCGACTGCGAGCGCCGCCTGCGCCTGCATTTCGGTGCGCTCGCCGTGGCCAATCCCGCGCATGCGTTCCTCCCACCCCTGCATGTTGGTCAACGGTGCGAGCAGCGTATCGGCCGAGGCGATGTTGCCGCGCGCCATCCACACCGCAAAATAGGCATCGATGTCAGCGAATGAAGGGCCCTGGCCGAGGACATACGGTCGGCCATCGGCGAGCATCTGTTCGACCAGATCGAGGCTGGCGCGGAACTGGGTGAACATGTGCGGGATGTCGGCCTCCAGCCGGTCGAAATCCATGAAATTGAAAAAGCCCTTGCGGTCCTCTATGACCTCGCTCGGGATCTGCGCCATGTTAAGGCCCATCGACAGCCCTGCGCCGGGATCGAAGAACGTGCGATCGCTCCAGGATGTCAGGGCCAGCGAGATGCCCGCGCTGCATCCCGGAAACAGGCTCGGCACCGGGTAGCGCCGCTCGAGTTCGCGGGCGATCAGCCGCGTGTCGCAGTAAATGTCCGCGCCGACCTGCAGCACAGGAACCTTGCGGTAGCCGCCCGTCAGCTGCGCCAGTTCCGGGCGTGGCATGACCATCGGTATCTGCACTGAGTGCCAGGGCAAGCGCTTGAGACCGAGGACCAGGCGGATCTTTTCCGCAAATGGTGACGGATCGTGGTGATGCAGGATCAACTCCGACACGGAGATGCCCCCAGCCGAATGGGACTTGTCGGGACTGTACATGGTGGGCTCATAACAAAACAGTCAGGCCCGTTTCTTTTCATACCAGTTATCCTTAATCTGTTTGTTGAGCGCCGCCATTCAGGTCGTGGAGGGCTGCTCGACTGATGGGCGCACTTCCGCACACGAGGAGCAAGACCATGGCCGACACGCTGTTCACGCGCACTCCGCGCGCACGCCTGCCGGGAGGACTGATGCCAGCGTGGGACGCAATGAACCGCCTCACGGGCGAGCCGGCATTCATCGAGGTGTTCGCCAGCGCACCGGAACTGGCTGGCTTCGTAATGAACGAGTTCTACGTGAAGATGTTCTTCGGTGGCCGCGTCGCGCAGCGTTACAAGCAACTCGTCCGCCTGCGGCTTTCGATCGTGCACGGCTGCCGCACCTGCAACAAGCAGAACGTGCCGGGCGCGCTCGAGGCGGGCATCACGCAGGAGCAGGTCGATTCGATGATCGCGGGCGCCTATGCCACCGGGCCATTCACCGACGCCGAGAAGGCCGTGCTCGAGTACGCCGATCAGATGGTGCTGACGAACATGCACGGCGACATGAGCCCGGTGCTGTTCTCGCGGCTGCGCGCGCACTTCAGCGAGGCGGAGATCCTGGAACTCGGGGTGGTCATGGCCATCATCAGTGGCATGGCCAAGCTGTCATTCCTCCTCGGGCTGGTCGAGAAGGAAGCCTACTGCCCGTTCGTGCCTGAGTGATGTGAGGCGCGAGACCCACGACTAGAAGTTGATGATCGCCCCGCCGTCCACGTGCAGTCCGTGGCCGGTGATGAACCGCGCCTCGTCGGAAGCCAGGAACAGCGCTGCCGCGGCCACGTCCTCGGGATCGCCGATGCGGCCCATCGGCGCCTTGTTCTCCCAGTACTTGCGGAAATTCTCGTCCGCCATGAACGGTCGTGACATGCCGGTCCAGATCGAGCCCGGCTGCAGATAGTTGACGGTGATGTTGTACTTGCCGAGGTCGACCGCCATGCCTTTCGACAACCCGGCCACCGCGTGTTTCGAGGTGCTGTAGATCGAGAGCGACGGCCCTGCCATCTCCGACATGATCGAGCCCAGGTTGATGATGCGGCCGCCGCCCCGTGCGCGCAGCAGCGGCACGGCCGCGCGCGCGATCCGAAAGTAAGAGCGGACGTTGACCGCCATGATGTGGTCGAACTGCTCATCGGTCAGCGTCTCGAACTGGCCGGCGACTGCGATGCCCGCGTTATTGACCAGAATGTCGAGCCCGCCGAGCGCCGTCGCTGCGGCCATCAGGCGGTCGGGCGTGTCGGTCGCCGTCGTGTCGGCCGCGAGGCAGTGCGCGCCGGATACGGTGCCGAAGATTTCCTTGAGTCGTGAGTTCGGCAGGTCCGCCACGACCACCCTTGCGCCCTCGGCCAGATAGGTTCTGGCGATGGCCTCACCGATGCCGCTGGCCGCGCCCGTGACGATCGCTAGCTTGCCGGCCAGCCTGCCCTTGCCCTCACTCATCGCTAGCCTCCCCCAGAAGAAGGAAGGCCGGCTTGCGCCGGCCTTCGTTCAGTCGCCAAGGGCCACGGCTCACTGCCCGCCGATGTTGACCCCGAACTCGACCCCGTAACTGCGCGGGGCGCCCCACTGCGAGTGCGTCCACAGCGTCGCCACCGACTGGCTGGCGATGCGGTAGCGCTCGTCCGAGAGGTTCCTGCCATACGCCCGCACGAAGTAGCGATCGTCTCCGCTCGTATAGGTCACCGAGGCGTTCAACAGGGTTTTCGCGTCGAGATAGGCGTCGTACGGCCGACCGGCGGCCGATATGTAGAACAGGTTCTTGTCCTCGTAGTAGATCTCGCCGCCGATGTCGAGACTGCCGCCTCCAACGTCCATCGTGTAGTTACCGGACAGCGCAGCGCTTTGCTTCGGTGAGCGCGGCACCGGCAAGCCCGAGAAATCGCCGAAGAATGGCAGGATAATCGCGCCGGTGACCGGGTCGGTCAGGCCCGGCTGGTCGATGATGAACGACTTGTAACTGGCATCGAGATACGCCGCCTGCGCGCGGACGCGGAATTTGTCCGTGAGCAGCGCCTGGAACTCCAGCTCAATGCCCTTCGACTCGACCTCGGCCGCATTGTAGAAGACGGTTTCCTGACCCGGCGCCCCGCTTGCTTGCACGGTGTTAATGTTCACAGCACGCTGCGCGTCCTCGTATTTCGTGTAGAACGCGGTGGGGTTGAAGCGGATGCGATGGTCCTCGGACTCGAACTTGAGGCCCAACTCGTAGTTGGTCGCGAACTCCGGATCCACGGGCCGCGTGAGGGCCGACACCATGACGCCGCTCGTGCCGGTCTGGTCGTTGTAACCGCCGGCCTTGTAGCCGCGCGATACCGTCAGGTACGAGAACCAGGAATCGTTGATGGCGTAGGAGCCGGTCACGCGCCAGCTCGGCTCCGACCACGTCTCGCTCAGGTTCTCGTAGCCGGGCGTCGAGGAATCAACGATGACGCCACCCGGGTACTGGCTGAAGTTGCCGGCCTGCAGCGGATCGGAGAAGTCGTCAACCGACAGGCTGCCATTGAACAAGTTGTCGTCGAGCTGATCGAAAAAGACCTGGGTGCGGCCGGCCCAGGAGCGTTTGTCCTTGGTATAGCGGTAACCCGCGCTGAGCGCGAACTTGTCACTGACATCCCAGGTGACGTCCGCGAAGCCGGCCAGCGAGTCCGAGTCCTGCTGGTTGCACAGAATCACGGGCGAGCTGTTTCTGAATTGCGGCGGCAGGCCTAAGCTGCCGAACGGAATGACCAAGTCGAGGAAGCCCAGCACCTGCACCACGCAGAAGGCCGCGTCATTGGTCTGCTGGAAGGCGCCGACCACGAAGTTGACGGGACCATCGAGCTTCGAGGCCAGGCGCGCCTCGTATTGAGTGGTCTCGCGGGCGGTATCGCGGGTCGCGTCAAACAGTGACAGCGGCTGCCCGGTGATCGAGTTGACCGGCGCCGCGCCCGTGTAGGTGTTCGGCAGGTGCTCGTCCTGGTCGCGCTTGCCGGCGACGGCGAACAGCGTGTAGTTGCCCAGATCCCACTCCAGGTTCAGGTACAGGCCGTCCACGTCGATCCGCTGCCCATTGCCCATCCCGAGCAGGAACTCGTTACGCTCGGTTGAGGCCATGTGGTCGAGCGGGTCGCCCGACGGTCGCGTGAAGCCGAGAAGATTCCAAACGTACGGCCCGCCGACAGGCGTGTCGTTGTAGGACGGCACCGCATCCGAACGGTCGCGCATGTACTCATACTGCAGCAGGACGCTCACGTCCTCGTTCGGATTCCACTGCGCCTTGATGCGGGCGTTGACCACGTCGTCGCCGCCGGTGGTCTTGCCCGAGCCGCTGCCCGACTGGCCGGTGATGCCGGGAATGTTGAAAGGCGCACCCGAGCCGGTCAGGAACAGGTCCAAGGTATTGATCGGACCGTAGGTGGCGCCATTCTTGTAGTAGCCGTCCGACTTCACCTTGCTGCCGACGAAGCGCAGCGAGAAGACATCCTTGACGAGCGGCAGGTCGAACGCGCCCTGGGCGCGCGACGAGTTGAAGCTGCCGTAGCCGAGCCGGACTTCGCCGCCAAATTCGCTCATGTTCGGGCGCTTGGTCTGGATGTTTACCGCGCCGCCGGTGGTGTTCTTGCCAAACAGCGTCCCTTGCGGGCCGCGCAGCACTTCAATGTGCGCCATGTCAAACGTGTCGAGCAACTGTGTCTGCACGGACGGCATGACGAAGTCGTCCACCTGCACGCCGACCGGCGTGTCCTGATAGACGATGATGTCGGTCAGGCCCACGCCGCGCATTGCGAACGAGACCGCATTGAACGCCGTAATGCGCGAGACAGAAAGGCCTGGCACAGCGGAAGCAATTCCGGACAGGTCCTTCGCGATCAAACGGTCGATGTCGGCGCTGGTTACCGCCGATACGGAAATCGGCGTGGTCTGCAGCTCGGTCTCGACTGCTGCGCGGGTGGCCGACACCGTCACCGCCTCGAGTTTCGCCTCGGTCTCGGCTCCCATGGCCTGCGGCGCACTGGCAACCGCGCCCGCGGCGAGCGCCACGCGCAAGGCCGTGGAAATGGCTCGTTTCAACTGGATCGACATGCTTGTTCCCCCTCGAGTTGTGCCGGCGTCTTGCGCGTCTGCACGTTGAGCCTGGCGATCAGGAGAGGTCAACCGCGCGCTGTGGACGAGGACGAGTGTGTTACGTGTCGATAAAAGAATCAATCCGTCCGGTTTATTCTTCTTGCACTGCAATACGCGTTGGCCCAAGGCCACACAAGCGATCCGAATTCCACTGTGGGGCCATGTACCTCGGGCGGCCCTCGTGGCCCTGTCGCGAACTACCTAAGATACGTGCTGGCTGGCTATAGTCAGCATACGTACCGTAGCGGCGCAATATTTTGCGCCAACCACCCATGACTGGATCAGGACATGAGCTTCAATTACCAGGTGAATCCAGGCGCTCCAGCAGAATCACTGGAGGCCAAGCGGCCAGCGGTGGACAACGGCCTTGAGGTGCCGCATCCGTCGCGTTACCACTCGCACGAATTCATGAAACAGGAATGGAACCGCCTGTGGCCGCGCGTCTGGCTGCTCGCCGGCGTGACGTCCGACATTGCCGAGTCTGGCGACTACTTCACCTTTGAAATTGGCCACGAATCGATCCTGGTCGTGCGCCAGGCCAACCGCAGCATCAAGGCTTTCTACAATGTCTGCCCGCACCGCGGAAACCGCCTTGCGCAGAGCGAACTTGGCAGCGTCGCACAGTTCACATGTTCGTTTCACGGCTGGCAATTCCACTGCAATGGCCGGCTGAAGTGCATCACCGACGAGGAAACCTATGCGCCGACGCTCATCGCACACCGCCCCGGCCTGACCGAGCTGCGATGCGACTCACTCGGCGGGCTGATCTTCGTGAACATGGACGGCAAGGCCCCGCCGCTTCCGGAATGGATCGGCCTGCCCAGGGGCTACATCGAGAACTACGAAATCGACAAGATGCATGTGGTGCGCCACGTGCGCAGTACCTGGAATGCGAACTGGAAGGTTGGCGTCGACTCGTTCTACGAGACCTACCATCTGCCGCACATACACCCGCAGACGCAGGGCGTAATGGAGGACTTCAGCCAGTACGACCTCTATCCCGGCGGCTTCAGTCGCATGATCGTGCCGCTGTGCGTCAAGTCGCACCGCGTCAAGGATCAGGAGACGGTGGACGCGGGCCTGCGTTTCATGATGCAGGATGCCGGCATGGACCCCGACATTTTCACCGGCTCAGCCCGCGAGGTTCGTGCAGCGGTCCAGAAAGCGAAGCGTGAACGCGCCCAGCGGCTGGGCCTGAAGCACTACGACCGGCTGACCGACGGGCAGCTCACAGACAGCTGGGCGACCGGTCTGTTTCCAAACGTGCAGATCGGCATGCATCCGGAAGGCGTCTTCATCATGCGTTTCCTGCCGCATCCGGACGACCCCAGGAAATTCTTCTACGACAACATCACGATGTTTCGCCACGTCGACGACCCCACCTATACAGTGCCCGCCTGGATGGGCTTGCCGAAAGGTTCCGACGTCACCGGCAAGCTGCGGCCCAAGGTCGAGCATGTGCCCGAGGGCCAGAAACCGGAACTCGGTGAGGTGCTCGACCAGGATGTCGACCTCGTTGCGGCCGTCGGAGAGGGCTGCCGTTCAAGTGGCTTCAAAGGACCCTTGTGGAGCGAGCAGGAAGTCCGGATCCGGCACTTCCACCGAGAACTCGACCGCTACATCAGCGGGGAGAAATAGCAGGGCGCAGCTACGCACTTGCCGCGTTCGATCATGCCCAGCCTTCGGTAACCCAGGGTCCCAGCACGGCCTTTACCTTGAGCGCTTCCGGGATTCTCGCTTCGCCAATGCGCCGGTCGAGCTCTTCATGCCAGTGATAGATGCGCCGCTCCGGATAACCGAGGGGCATGTCTTTGAAGCCCGGCGAATGTACGGATGTCTGAATCTGTTCCATCAGAACAATGTCCTCGCGCAGGATGCGACTGTAATTCTCCAGGCGTCGCTCCCAGCTTGCGGGCCGGGGACCCCCGCCCCAGTCCGGTGCGAACCACACCACCTCGAGCATGGTCTCGCCGTCGGATACCGGCCAGACCAGGTTGAACGGCAGGCCCGTTGGCGACACCGGTGTGACCAGGTTCGGGAACACGTTGAAGCTTGGGTTGTAATGGCGCTCGAGATCATCAGCGCCCGGAATCTCCGCCATGCCGCGCGCGCCGGGATCCTTCCAGTCCGGACTTCGGTTGGCAGTCACCATGAAGGAGTGGCCATTCTTCCACAGCTCCATGTGCGTGCCCCGGTAATCAAGAAAACGATCCACGGTGCCGGCGTGCACGGCTTTCAGATGATAAACCTCCAGGAAGCCTTCGAGCAGCATCTTGAAATTGCAGCGAACGGTGAAGATCTCCCGATGGACCAGCCGCAGCGTCTCGAGCGAAAACTTGCCAAAATAATCGTGCACGGGACCCAGGTGGCGGGTCAGCTCCGGCGCGTCGGGGTCGCGGTTCACGAAAATCCAGTTTCCCAGCAACTCGCATCGCAGCGGGACCAGAGAACGGTCGGCGAGCTTCAGTCCCGGAAAATCCAGCCGGTCACGCACGCCCGTGAGCTTGCCATCCAGCTCATAGGTCCAGCCGTGGTAGCGGCAGACGAGGCGGCTGCCGATGCGCCCCGCCGGCTCGCAGACCAGGGGGCCCCCACGGTGACGGCAGGCGTTGTAGAAGGCCCGGACCCGGCCGTCCCGATCCCGCAGAATGAGGATCGGTACGCCACTGCTTTCCCAGAGCTTGTAACTGCCCGGGTCGGGCAACTCGTCAAGGTGTGCCGCGTAGAGCCAAGCGCTGGACCAAAGCGACTCACGTTCCAGCGCAAGAAAGCGGGGATCCCGGTAGCGGCCGGTTGGTATCTCCAGTACGCGGGGGAAATCCTGCGGGGCTCCCTGCTTTTTTGCTGCGTCGCTTCGATCCAGCAGTCTTTGTGTCAGTGATTCGGTCACGAGGCTCATTATAAGTAGCCTCCGTTGCACGAAGAAACAGCCTTGACTGTTTTCTCCAGCCGACGCGGATACCATATTGCCTGGCGTTTCCTGGCGCCTTTACCGATGACTGAACTCATCCTTCATCACTCATGAGCGCTTTGCCGGCAGGGCGACTGCAGGGCATGACCGCCATCGTAACCGGCGCAGGGCAGGGGATCGGCGAGGCAGTCGCCCGCCTGTTCGCCCGGGAAGGCGCCAACGTCGTCGTCAATTCGCGGACACCGTCGGCCGTGGAACGCATCGCAGCGTCCATCCGCTCCGACAATGCCCGGGCCGTTGCCGTGCCCGCGGATGTGGGTGAGATCGCAGGTGTTCGCAGGCTGGTCGAGCAGGCGCTCAAGCACTTCGCGGCCATCGACATCCTTGTCCACAACGCCGGGATATTCCCGTACCAGCCGTTGGAGCAGATGGAGGAAAACCAGTGGCAGGAGGTACTCAATGTCAATCTCACCAGCGGCTTCAGGCTGATCAGGGCCTGCGTGCCGGCCATGAAGGAGCGGGGCCGCGGCCGGATCATCTTCTCGTCTTCCGTGCAGGGAAATCACGTGGCAGTGCCCGGTTGTGCCCACTACGCCGCATCGAAAGCAGGCATCAACGGCCTCATCCGCGCTGCCGCGCTGGAGCTGGCCGGGCAGGGGATCACGGTGAACGGCGTCGAACCGGGACTGGTCCTCACCCCGGGCACCGATCGCGCCATCTCCGCGCGGCGGCGCGAAGAGATGGCGAGATATGTGCCGATGAAGCGCTGGGGCCAGCCGCTGGACGTGGCCCATGCCATGCTGTATCTGGCGAGCCCCGAGGCCGCTTACGTGACTGGCCAGACAATCATCGTCGATGGCGGGGCGTTGCTGCCTCAGAACGGCGCTCTGATGGTCTGAACCCGGCTGATCACCTGGACCGCAACTAAAGGTTGGCCGGATAAAAAAAGTCGATGCGCGACAAGCTCACCAGTCTCCCGGATGCCATCAGCCTGGTCCAGGACGGCGATACGGTTGCCCTGCAAAACATGGCCACGCAGGCCTCGCCCATGGCGCTGGTCCGCGAGTTGATTCGTCAGGGCAGGCAGCGCATCAGGTTGGTCGTACTCGTGGGCGGCATGGCGGTGGACTGGCTGGCGGCCGCGGGCGTCATCGACCGGCTGATCGGCGCAGCCGTGACCATGGAGCAGTTCGGCCTCTGCCAGCAATACCGCCGTGCCGTGGAGCATGGACGAATCGCGGTCGAGGAGATATCGGAGACCATCCTGAACGCACGACTGGGCGCAGGCGCCCGCAACCTCCCGTTTCTGCCGACCCGCGGCGCGATCGGCACGGACCTCATCGCACAGAACCCCGAGAACCTGAAGATGCTCGAGGATCCCTTTGGCGGGCCGCCGGTTCTCGCCTGCCGAAAGCTGGTCCCCGACGTCGCGCTGATCCATGCGCACCGGGCCGACCGCCAGGGCAATGTCCAGTACGAGCCGACGATTCTCTGGCCCGACATCGGCATCATGCCGAAGGCAGCCCGCCGCGTCATCGTGTCGGCCGAGGAGATCGTCGACACCGAGGTGCTGCGCAAGCACCCGGAGCGGACGATCCTTCCGGGTTTCGTTGTGGACGCCGTCGTCGAAGTGCCCTATGGGGCGCACCCAACGTCGTTCTTCCCGCGCTATGGCTACGATGCGCGGTTTCACCAGGCTTGGGCCGATGCCGCGCGTGACGATGCCGCTGCAGCGGCGTTTCTCGAGCGGTTCGTAAGTGGCCCGCCCGACCAGCCAGCCTATCTCGAAGCCGTGGGCGGGCCGGAAACGCGGCGCCGTATCGAGGCCTGGGAGGACAGCGCTTGACCAGTGACTGGAGGACCAGCCCGCCGGCTGCCGACTACGCAGTGGACGAACTGATGATCGCCACTCTCGCCGCGCAGTTTCGTGACGGCGATCAGGCGTGCAACGGCATGGCGTCGTTCCTGCCGGTGGCCGCATTCATGCTGGCCCGGCTCACCCATGCGCCCGACCTCGTCTGGCTGGCGAGCGCCGCGGGACTTGATCCGCGGCCTGCCCGGATTCCAGCGTCGACTCTCGAAGCTCCGCTCTGGCGCGATTCGGTGATGTACATCGAGCAATACGGGGACTTCTGGGACCTGGCACTCAACGGCCGCTGGCTCAAAAAGTTTTGCGTGGGTGCGGCTCAGCTGGATCAATATGGCAACGCGAACAACTCGATCATCGGGACGAGTTTCACGAGGCCGACGATCCGGCTGCCCGGCACGGCAGGCCTCGCGGACATGGGCTCGATCGGCAAGACGCTTTATTACTGGGTGCCGAATCACTCGCCACGCACCCTTGTGCGCAAGGTCGACTTCGTCAGCGCGGCTGGCTACCTCGGCGGCGGCGATGAACGCGAACGCCTGGGACTCACCGGCGGACCGGAACTGGTGGTGAGCAACCTCGCAGTCATGGATTTCGAGGCCGTCAGCAAACGCATGCGTCTGCGTTCCGTGCATCCGGGTGTCAGTGTCCGGCAGGTCCAGGAAGCAACCGGCTTCCCGCTTCCCGTTTCCGAGGGCAACGTGTCCGAAACGCCGGTCCCGACGGCCGCCCAGGTGCAACTGATCCGCGAGGTCATTGACCCCGCCGGGATGCGCAAGCGCGATTTCAGGCGGGCCGGAACTTAGGCAGGGTGATTTCCGCGCTCATCGGCTCGAAGACGACAGTCACGGGCATGCCGATCGTCAGCAGCCGCGGGTCGCACTGCACGATGTTGCTCATCATCACCGGTCCCTCGGCGAGACGGAGGAGGGCCACGACATAGGGCACGTCTGCCGCGTAGGCCGGAGAAACGGCCTGCCGGACGATCGTGAAGCTTTCGACCGTCGCCTTGCCCGACGCCTCGATCCACACCGGCCGTTCCTGACATTGGCTGCAGACCAGACGCGGATAAAACTGCCGATGGCCACAGCCGGTACATTGCTGGATCAGCAGCCGGCCTTCCCGGCAGCCGTCCCAGAAGGGGGCGGTCTCAGGTGTGGGGCGCGGAATGTTGCGGGCGATTTCCGTCACCGGGTCGATACTCCGCCGACGATCAGGGTGGTGTGGCTGGACATGATGCCGCCCTGGGCATGGGCCAGCACGACCTCGGCCCCAGGGATCTGACTCGTGCTTTCGCCGCGCAACTGCCTGACCGCCTCGGTCAGCGCGAACATCGAGCCCGGGTTGCCGGGATGACAGTGAGACAGCAGCCCGCCGTGGGTATTGGTCGGCAGCTGGCCTTCAGGGCCCAGTTCGCCGGCGAGCACGAACGCCCCTGCTTCGCCCTTGCTGCAGAAACCCAGGTCTTCGAGCTCGATCAGCACGACGGGCGTGAAGCAATCATAAAGTTCCGCGACATCGATATCCCCCGGACCCACACCGGCCATGGCATAGGCTCTCTGGCCGGACTCCACAGCCGCCGAGGTCGTCAGGCTCTGGGCCTGGCTGATGTGTTCATGGTTGTGGCCCTCGCCTGCCCCGAGCAGGTATGCCGGTGTTTTTTGAAAGTCGCGCGCGCGGTCGGCCGACGTCAGTATGACCGCGGCACCACCGTCGGAAACCAGCGAGCAATCGAGCACATGCAACGGATCAGCCACCATGCGTGACGCAAGGACGTCTTCGATGGTGATCGCGTCGCGCTTCTGCGCGGCGGGATTGCGCGCCGCGTAAGCCCGGGCACCGACCGCAACCGACGCGAGTTGCTCCGCGGTCGTGCCGTATCGGGCCATGTGCGCCCGTGCGATCAGGGCATAGAACGCTGGCACGCTGGGGCCATAGGGGCTCTCGAACTGCGGATGGCCCGCCGACGACATCAGCGCGAACGCCTGCTCCCGGGAGAGCCCGGTTCGCAGCGTGTCGGCCATGGCGATCAGAACCGTATCGCAGAGTCCAGCGGCGATCGCGCAGGCGGCATGATGCACCAGGGCGAAGCTGGTGCCGCCGCCGGCACCGACGCTCAGGCAATAGCGCGGGAAGATCTGCAGATACTCCGCGATCATCTCGGCGTGATACATGTAAGGCTCGGCCAGGGCGTTACAGGTCAGCAGCCCGTCCACTTGGTGCTTGCTGATTCCCGCATCGGCCATCGCGCGAAAGGCCGCGTCCACGCAGAGTTGCGTCGCACTCAAATATGGAACGGCACCGACCTCCGAGTCCGCCGCCCCGACGATCGCAATCTTGCCGCGTAGTGGGTGCATATCGATGCTGGATCAGGCGGCTCGGAAGCCCACGACGGCGGAACCCGGCGCCACGACTTCCCCAGACTCTGTCCGGACGAACAACTCGAGTTCCACCCTGCGGGAAGTCTGGTCCACGGCGCGCACAACGCCGCTTGCCGCCAGGACATCGCCGACAAAGGATGCCCGACGATTGGAGTACTCAACCGAAATGAGCTGTCCGTCCTCGGCCAGCCAGTCGATGACGCACTGGGTCAGCCAATCGCCGATCAGCGGACCTGCGAGCACCAGGCCCGGATAGCCTTCCACTTGCGTCGCATACGGGTAATCGAAATGAATGCGATGCGCGTTCCACAGCGCCGCGTTGTACAGGAATAACTGTACCGTGTCGCACCGGTTCACGATCTCCGGCAGTACATCGCCGGGGCGGATTCGCGCGATGCGATCCGTCGTCATCAGCGCATGATCCGCGTCGCGGTTTCTGTCAGCACGGGTTCGCCCTGTTCTGTAGTCACTTGCATAACGACCTCGTAGAAAATCAGCAGCCCGCTCGCACCCTGCTTCTCGTAGAGATTGGTGAACGTGCGGCTGGCGACCAGGACATCTCCCGGGCGGATCGCACGGAAATACTCGACCTTGATGCCGCCGGCCATTGCCTTGTGCAGGGACAAGTCCGGCACCAGTCGGTCGACGAAGACGCCATCCCGCGTCAACTCGCCAAGCTCCACCACGGGCCAGAACAGCGTGATGTAATAGAGTGGTGGGGCCTCATCGCCATCAAGGAACCGGCGCTGGCGCTGACCCGTGGCGACGGCGTACTTGCGGATATCGCGGCGCGTCACCAGTTCGGTCTGTCGGGGGCCAGACTTGCCGACTTGGGCTAGCAGTTCGGGGGTGAGCAGGCTACTCATAGGTCCGTAGTGCTGGCGACAAAGGTGTACCGATCGTCGTGCAACGTCCTGGCTCCGCTGATCCGGGCCGCGATGTTAGCATCAGGTTCGGGAGGAGATTGACATGGCCAATATCACTTTCATTGCCCGGATGACCGTCAAATCGGGCCGGGAAGCCGAATTCATCGAACTGTGCAAGCGGCTTCGGGCGCAGGTGAGGGCGCATGAGCCGGGTACCGTCCACTACGAGTTCTTCAGATTGCGGGAGCCCCGGCGCTTTGCCGTATTCGAATCCTTCGCCGACCAGGCGGCCGAAGAGCGGCACATGCACTCGGCCTGGCTGGCCGAGATCGCCCCGCCGTTGCTCGATTGCCTCGAAGGCGATCCGCCCTACGTTCGCGAATACCTGGACGCGCTCGACTAGCCGCCACCACCGTCTCCCGCAATCAGGCAACACTGGATGACTGGTTGAGGCGCGTAGGTACGCGAATGCTTGCGATCAAGCCATGTCGGCCCGGTGCCGGCTGAGGTCGCCGAGCAGATCCGGGGAGATTTCCCGCAGTGCGAACCGCCAGCACCCGTCGAGGCACTCGAAGCGGTCGTGGTAGTGGCCACTGAAAATCGGTTGCAATGGAAAGTCGGGCGGCACCGCTTGGAAAACGGTGATGTAGCACTGCGCGGTGGCACGAACGCCGGGCTCGTCGACGTTGACCTCGACATTTGTCATGACGTGCTTGGTGTTTGGCTTGCCCTCGTAAAGGATCACGTTGACGAGCCGTTCGCGGACCGCCGCGGCACCGGTTGCGCCGCCCGCCGGGTCACCCCGCACCCACCATGTCCCGTGCGCAAACAACGCTGCGAAGCCGTCGAGATCACCCGCGTCGATGCGAAAGCAGTACTCGTTCATCAGACGCCGGATCGCGTCACCGGACCCGCTCATGGCATGCGTACCCGTAAACGCAATTCGCTCCGGGCCTGCAGCTGCACGCGAAGGTTCGTCTTGAGCTGGCGATACATGAGGCCCAGCGGCATCCCGGGATTTACAAGCCACTGGTAGGCGATGCCGGCCATGGAAGCGCAATATTGCTCCGCCACCCGGCGGGAATTGACACTGAGGTCGAGCTGCCCGGCTTTCTGGGCGGCGCGGATCCAGTTCTCGATGTCCCGCCGTTGTGCCCGGTGCACATTCAGGATGTTCGGGTGATACTCCGCCGAGGGATCGATGCTCTGGAACCACAGCAGGTACATGGCGCGAACTTCGCTGGGGCGTTCGCGTATGAACCTCGCCGTCGCATCCGTCGCCGCACACAAGGCCTCGGCACCCACCTTCGTCCCGACTGCCTTCTGCATCCGCTCGAGCCAGTCCGCGGTCGCCGCCTTCAGCACTTGGCTAAACAGCCCGGCCTTGGAGCCAAAACGATGCGTCGCAAGAGCACGGCTGTAACCCGCCCTCTCGCCCACGGCCTGCAACGTGGTGCCCTGAATGCCCGATTTGACCAGGAGTTTGATGGCGGCTTCGGTCAAACGCCGGTCCGACAATGCTGACCGTTCCGCCTGGCGGCGGCGGGCGACCGGCGTGTTTGGGGAGTTTGCAGCGGCGCGGCGTTTTTTCTGCATGACGCATTCAGGATAAAGTGCTTGTTCGCTGCAAACAAGTCAGTACCTGGGCGCCTTGCGGTCTGGTGCTGCGCTGCTGGCGCGTGGCTCGCGGGCAACACGCGCGCACCGGCAGGCGGGCTTGCGTAGAAAATCGTTGCTGGTTGACAACTAGTATTATTGTGTGCAAGGATTTTTGCACGAATATCGATGCTTCACTGCCGAGCACGATATTAATTGTCTGCCACGACGAGTTGCCGGACCTCCGGTCAACTCAGGGAGGGGGAAATGCGTAAGCAATCAGTGAACCTGCGATTGGCCGCCACTGCAACGATGGTGCTGGGCAGCCTGGTAGCGGCTGATCTGGCTGTTGCCCAGCAATCGGCGCTGGAGGAAGTGGTGGTGACCGCGCGCAAGCGCGAGGAAAACCTGCAGGATGTCGGCGCGGCCGTGATCGCATTGGGCACCCAGGAACTGAGCCTCCGATCCGACAAGGACCTGCAGGACTTCGCGAGTGCTGCACCGAACGTCATCATTGACGACTTGCAGCAGGGTCCGGGCAGCCCGGCGGCAATCTCCATCCGCGGCATCGGCACGACCGATGTCGAGAAGAACTTCGATCCGACCGCCGGCGTGGTCGTGGACGGCGTGTTCATCGGGGTGAATTCGGGCGCGATGGTCAAGGCGCTCGACTTGCAGAGCGTTGAAATCCTGCGTGGCCCGCAGGGCACGCTGTTCGGCCGTAATTCCATCGCCGGCGTCATCAACATCACGCGGCAGAGGCCGGGTTCGGAGTTGGGTGGCGAACTGCGGGCCGGCTACGGCAACTACAACGACATGCAGCTCGAGGGATACATCAACATTCCCGCGGGCGATCAGCTGTCGTTCAAGCTGGCGGGTGCGCTGAGCAACCGCGATGGCTATTTCCACAACCTCACACTCGGCAAGGACTCGGGCGAGCAGGATTTTTCCTCGATCAGCCCGTCGATCCTGTGGCGGCCGACTGAGAACCTGGAGTTTTACTACCGCTTTGACAGGAATGAACAGAATCAGGACTCGAATACCGTCCACAACTTCGCGCAACCTGACCAGCTGTTCTGTTTCTATTACGGCCAGTGCGCCCAGAGCCTGACCACACCGCAATCCGGGGATCGCTATGACGTGCTCCAGAATGAGCCCGGCAAGGACGCCTTCTTCAATTCGGACTTGCACGTCTTCAATGCGCGCTGGGACGTTGCCCCGGGCTACCGGCTCGAGTACCTGTTCGGTGACTTCGATACCGACGAGGAAGTCACGCAGGACTGGGACGGTACGGCGCTCACGCTATATCACACGGACCGGCCGGCAACCTACGCACAGAGCAGCCATGAACTCCGGCTCACGCACGTGACGGACAGCCCGCTCTCCTACACCCTGGGCGCGTACTACTGGAAGTCGAACTATCGGATCGACCTGCTGAGCTTCATCGGCTTCGGCGACGCTATTGGTTTCTGGACCTGCCCGGCACCGCCCCCGGGGCAACCTCATGTGCCCTGCCTCGTGGCGGCGATTCCGCAGACTGTGGCCCAGCACACCGAGTCCTATGCCGGATTCTTCGAGGGCGACTACCAGTTCTCCGATGCCTGGACACTGACGCTCGGCGGGCGCTACACGAAGGACAAAAAGGACAGCGGCCTGATCGACGCGGGTATGCCCCAGCTCGCGACCGAGGGCAGTCTCGACAATCCCTTCGAGAAGGAATGGAGCGAGTTCACGCCCAAGGCGAGCCTGCGCTATCGGGTCTCGCCGGACCTGATGGTCTTCGGTCTTTACTCCAAGGGTTTCCGTGCCGGCGGTTTCTCCGGCCGGCCGAACTCGTATGAAGCGGCCTCGACCGCCTACGATCCGGAGACTGTCGACAATTTCGAAGTGGGCATCAAGTCGGAGTGGATGGACCACCGCGTGCGCCTGAACGCTTCGGCCTACTTAATGAAGTACAAGGACAAGCAGGAAGAACAGAGCGTTCCGGCCACGCAGGGCACCGGCCAGCAGACGATCGTGTTCAATGCGTCGACTGCCGATATCAAGGGACTCGAAGTCGACTTGCTGATGTTGCCGGCGACAGGATGGACGGTGGCCTTCACGCTGGGCCTGCTCGATTCCAAGTATACGAAGTTCACCGAACTGGACACCACGACACCGGATCCGACCGACGTGGTGGACATCAGCTACCTCAAGCTGCGGCGCGCTCCGGACCTCACCGCGACGATCACGCCGAGTTATGAGTGGCCGATGCTCGATGGCCAGATGTCGGTGCTGGCGAGCTGGCATCACATCGACGAGCTGGAGCTGACGTTCTACAACTCGCCGCAGGGCCATAATCCGTCCCAGGACATTGTGGATGCCTCGATCAACTACCAGCGCAACAACACCCTGATCAGCCTGTGGGGATTGAACCTCACTGGAGAGGATTCGTGGTCGCAGGCTTATGACGTGGGCACCAGCCGGACATTCCCTGGCCTTTGGACCTACACGGCAACGCGTCCGCCGATGACCTACGGGCTGCGTTTGACGCAGAAGTTCTGAACCCGCCTTGTGAGCGGCACGCAGCCCCGAAGGGGCTGCGTGCCGACTCGCCCGTCCACAACCGAGTGACAGAGCATGGGCAGTCCGGGTAGCGGCACGATTCTGGTCGAGCGGCAGGACAGGGTCGGCTGCATCACGCTCAACCGGCCCCACGCGATCAATGCGATCAATGACGCGATGCGCCAGGAGTTGCCCGCTGCACTGCATGCGCTCGATGAGGACCCGGAAGTCCGTGTCATCTTGCTGCGCGGCGCCGGTCCCCGCGGCTTCTGCGCCGGCGCTGACCTGAAGGAAAAGCGGACGGGCGAAAGTCCAATGGCCGCACGCGGGCCGCAGGGCCGTTTTACGTGGATTCAATCCTTTGATCGCATCAGCAAGCCCGTGATTGTGGCCATCCACGGCTATTGCCTGGGCGGCGGGCTGGAGATTGCCCTCGCCTGCGACCTGCGGATCGCCTCGCCGGATGCCGTCTTCGCGTTGCCCGAGACCGGGCTCGGGCTGATTCCCGGCGGCGGCGGCACGCAACGGCTGCCGAGAATCGTTGGTCTTGGCAAGGCGCTGGATTTGTTGCTGACCGGCGATCGAATCGATGCCGGCGAAGCCTATCGCTGCGGCCTGGTCTCGCGGCTGGCATCGAAGGCCGAGGCGCTGGCTGCCGAGGCTGGTGAACTGGCGATGCGTATCGCGGCGCGGCCGCCGATGGCAACACGGTTCGTCAAGGAGGCGGCGCGAGCCAGCGCCGAGCTCGCTCTCGACGAGGGATTCCGCATCGAACGGGATCTCTTTGCGTTGCTGCTGTCGACGGAGGACCACCTGGAAGCTGCCGGGGCGTTCCGGGAAGGGCGCGCCCCCGTATTCAGGAACAGGTGACACGAGGAACCAGCATGCGGACGAGTGCCGTGACCGAGGGCGTGGTGGTGGTCGGAGCCGGCCTGATGGGCACGGGCATCGCCCACGCGTTTGCCACGGCAGGCCATGCGGTGACGCTGGTCGACGTTTCCCCCGGGGCGCTCGACGCGGCCATCGGCTCAATCCGCAGGATACTGGCAGACGGTGTCCGGCTGTCCAAGGTGACCGAAGAGGATGCGCGCGCTGCGATCGGGCGGGTTGCAACCAGCACCAATCTCGCGGGATCTCTGGATAGCAGGAGCATCGGACTGCTGCTCGAGACCGCGGTCGAGTCGATCACCGTGAAGAAGGACATTGTCCGCGAGGCGGATCGCCTGCTGCCGGACGAAGCCGTGATCGCGACCAACACCTCGGCATTGAGCGTGACGGAAATTGCGGCCGCGACGAACCGGGCCAACCGCGTGGTCGGCATGCACTTCTTCAATCCCGTGCACAAGATGAAGCTGCTCGAGATCGTGCGCGGCATGGCCACCAGCGACGAGACGATCGCCCGTGCGCGCGCCTGGGGTGAGTCGATCGGCAAGACGTCGATCCTCGTGAACGAGTCGCCCGGGCTGACCACCAGCCGCATGTCGGCGCTGATGGGCAACGAGGCGATGTACATGCTGATGGAGGGCACGGCCAGCGCCGAGGACATCGATACCGCGCTGCGCCTCGGCTTCAACCACCCGATGGGCCCGCTCGAGCTTGGCGATCTCACGGGCTGGGACACGCGCCTCGCGGTGCTGCAGTACCTGCACGAGACACTGGGCGAAAAGTTCAGGCCGTGCCCGCTGATCATCAAGATGGTCAAGGCGGGCCGCCTCGGCCGGAAGGCGGGGAAGGGTGTCTACGAGTACGTCGACGGGCAGCGCGTTCCGGGCTCGGGCCTGAGCGTCAGCTGATGCGCGAGGTTGTGATCGTCGAGGCGGCCAGGACGCCGATCGGCAAGTTTCGCGGCGGGCTGCGCGACATCCGTGCGGATCACCTCGGGGCGATCGTCCTCAACGAGCTTGTGCGCCGCGCGGGCATCGAGGCGCAACGTGTCGACGATGTAGTCTTCGGCTGCGTCACCCAGGTGGGTGAGCAGTGCGGCAACATCGCGCGGACCGCGCTCCTGAGCGCCGGCTGGCCGGAGACGATCCCGGGCATGACGGTCGATCGCAAGTGCGGGTCCTCGGAGGCCGCGATCCATGTGGCATTCGGCCAGATCCTGGCCGGGGTCTGTGATGTCGTCGTCGCGGGCGGCGCGGAGAACATGAGTCGCGTGCCGATGGGCGGCAATCGCGACGTGCACGGCCAGCCATTCGGGTGGAAGCTGCTCGAGCGGTTCGAACAGGTCGGCCAGGGGGAAGCGGCCGAGCGAGTGTCGGACCGCTGGGGGTTCACTCGCGTCGAGCTCGACGACTACGCGCTCCACAGCCATCAGCGCGCAGCGGCTGCCGCGGATCTGGGCTACTTCGCGCGGGAGATCGTGCCTGTCCCGGTGCAAGAATGGAGCGAAACCCGGGGCGCAGAGGCGGTTGTGAATTTCGCACAGGACGAGACGATACGGCGCGGTACCAGCGCCGAGAAGCTCGCCACTCTCAAGACCAGCTTCCGGCCGGACGGGCGTGTGACTGCCGGCAATTCCTCGCAGATTTCCGACGGCGCCGCGGCCTTGCTGCTGATGTCCAGCGAGGTCGCCGAGGCGCTTAACCGGCCGGCGAGGGCGCGCATTCGTGCGGTCGCCACCGTCGGCTCCGATCCTGCCCTGATGTTGACCGGGCCGGTCGCCGCCACGCGGCGCGTCCTCGCGCGTGCGGGCCTTGCGCTCTCCGACATCGACCTGTTCGAGGTGAACGAGGCGTTCGCGCCGGTGCCCCTGATGTGGATGCGCGAGACGGGAGTCGGCCACGAGCAGCTGAACGTCAATGGTGGTGCGATCGCGCTGGGGCATCCGCTCGGCGCCAGCGGCGCGCGCATCATGACGACGCTGCTGCACGAGCTGGAACGCCGCGATGCGACCCTCGGCCTGCAAGCCATCTGCTGCGCCGGAGGGCTTGCGACGGCGACAATCATCGAAAGGCTCGGCTGACGCTGCGTCGTCAGCGATCCAGCCGGTAGACGCGCGTGGCAGTGCCGTGAAAAAGCGCCGCGCGCTCGGCCTGCGAGTAGCCCCGGGTCAGGCGCTTGAACGCGTTCCACAGGATGGTGTAGGAGCAAGCCACCCGGTCCATCGGAAAATTGCTCTCGAACATGCAGCGCCCCGCCCCGAAATGCTCGATGCAGCTTTCAAAATACGGTGCCATTGCCACAGCCAGTTCGGCGGAACCCGGCGGCGCCACGCGCTTGTGCCAGCCGAACCCACTCATCGACATCGTCCGTCCACCCAGCTTGACGACCACATTCGCACAGCGCGCAAGTTCGGCAATGCTCTGCCGCCATGCCATGAGCACCTCCTCGCGCCGGCCGGCGTAGGGACCGATGCCGAGCGGGCCGCCCATGTGGTCGAGCACGATCGTGGTGTCCGGAAACGCGCGGGCGAGGTCGGCAAGCTCGGGAAATTGCGGGTGGTAGACCCAGGCGTCGAATGACAGGCCGAGGCTGCCGAGGCAGGCGAAGCCCTGGCGGAAGTCCCGGCTCAGCAGCAGTTCCGGCGGCGGGTGCGTGTGTACCTCGCGAATCTGGTCGCTCCGGTCCCAGGCGCTCGTATAGCGGATTCCGCGGAACCGGCTGCTGGCCTGCAGGTGCGCCTCGAGCACGGCCAGTACAGGCGAACCCAGGGTCAAGTCGGCGAAGCCCACGATGCCGGCGGCGATGCGCGGCCTGCCGGCGCGCTGCTCGCTGGTGGTGACGATGTGCTCAACGTACTCCGTCTCGCCGACGGGCCGCAGTGCGGGCGGGCCTTCGGTCCGGTACATCTGGTCGCACTCGACGTACACGGTGCTGGTGACGCGGTGTCCGGTGCCGATGTCGGCAATGAACTCGTCGACCAGATACCGGCCCTGCGGGTGGTCCCACAGGTGATGATGCGGATCGCAGATCGGCAGCGCGGGATCGATGGCATCCTCGGTCGTGCGTGCAAGCCACGGGACCTGCTCGGTCATCGGTCGTTGCTACTGCGCAATCCGGGGCAGGTTCGCAAGATTCAGCATCTCGGCATGAAAGAGGCGGCGCGCGTGGCGTGGCCCAAGCTGCTCGTCAAAGTACGCCGCAGTCCGCAGGCCGACCAGCATCGCGTAGGCGATCTCGGCGGAATCCCTGGCTCCCGAAGCTCCGCATGGAGACTTTTCGAAGAGCTGCTGCAGGTATGCCTTGCAGTATCGATCCAGCTCCGCCTTCTCTTCGTGAAGCTCCTTGTCGTGCACGGCCACCCCGAAGGACTCGAGCATGAATCCGATCTCGGTCTTGGTGATACCCTTGCCGGCAAAGAACAGCTCAGTCAGGAGCTGGATCTGCCGCTCCGGAGTCTCGCTCCGGAAACCCTCCAGACGCTCGACGATGCGCCGCGTGACGTTTGCGAAGTAACAGGCAAGGATCGCGTCCGTTCCCGAAAAATAGTACAGAAGGTGACTGGGCGACATGCCGGCAGCGCGTGCCACATCCGCCAGGGCGGTCTTCGGGTAACCCTTCTCGATCACGCAATGATGTAGCGCCTCGAGGATGGAGCGACGTCGCTTGTCGCCGCGCAGTTCCATTGGTGCTGCGGCTTGCCGGGCGTTCGCTCGTTCATTCACTTATGTGATCCACGTCCACGGGGAATTCGCGGTCTATAGCTTGCAGGATTCGCCACCGTCGATGACGAACACCGCACCGGTGACGAAATTGGATTTGACCGAGGCCAGGTAGCAAACCAGCGGCCCGACTTCGGTGCTCTCGCCCATGCGCCGGGCAGGAATCTTGCGCGTGCGGCGCGCCAGCAACTCGGGGGAGTCGAGCACTACACGCTGGGCATCGGTCGCGAAAGCGCCGGGCGCGATGGCGTTGACCTGCACGCCCTTGCCAGCCCATTCCGCTGCGAGCGCCTTGGTGAACTGCACAAGGGCACCCTTGGATGTGGAGTAGGCAACCAGCGTCGCCTTGCCGAGAATGCCGGAGGTCGAGGCGATATTGATGATCTTTCCAGAGCCGCGGGCGACCAGGTGCTTGCCTGCGGCGCGGGTCAGCGTCATCGGCGCCAGCACGTTGACCGCCATCACCTCATTCCAGATGCGATCGGGTTGTTCGAGGAAGTCGCCAGCGGGCGCAATACCGGCGTTGTTCACGACGATGTCGAGCTGCCCGAACGCGGCGACAGCCTCGTCAGGCAGCCGGGCGACAGCGGCCGGATCCCGCATGTCGCATTGGATGATCCGGATGCGTTCCGGCGCGATGGACTCGAGCTTGCGCAGTTCGTCGAGGGAACGGGCTACGGCCAGCACCCGCACACCCTGCTCGACAAGCGCCACGGACGCCGCGTGTCCAAGTCCGCGGCTGGCGCCGGTCACGATCGCGACTCGACCTTCAAGCTCGAAGTCGATCACGGAACCTCCTTGACGAGTTCGCGTGCGATGCCGAGGCGCAGCACCTCCGAAGCGCCTTCGTAGATGCGCATCGGGCGGGCCTGTCGATAGAGCCGCTCGATCTTCGAGTTACGGATCAGGCCGTAGCGGCCCATCATCTGCACGCAGCGGTCCACCACCCGGGATGCGATCTCGCTTGCCGCAAGTTTGGCAATCGAGGAGTGGTGCAGCGCAGCGGCCGGATCGTTGACCGCGCGGGAGGCCGCGCGGTACGTCAAAAGTCTCGCCATTTCGACTTCTGCGCAACTGTCCGCGAGCATCTGTGCCACTGGCCCCAACTGTGCGAGCGGGCGACCGAACTGCACACGGGTCCGGGTGTGCCGGACCGCCTCTTCAAGGGCAGCCTGCGCGAGGCCAACGGCGGCGCCCGCAACGGACACCCGGAAAATGCCAAGCGTCGCGAGCACGAGCTGCAGGCCTTGTCCGGCCGTGCCGAGGCGCGCATCGGGCGGCAGCACGACATTGTCGAAGCGGACTTCGCCGAGCACGTGCGGAGCGATCAGCTCGGGCGAGGGTGTCACCGTTACACCCGGCGTCGCCGCCGGGACGAGCACCATCGAGTAGCCCGATCCCTCCCGCGCGAAGACGACGAAAAACGCCGCGCTGACGCCGTTGGAGATGAATGACTTGGAGCCTTGCAGGACCAGTCGATCGTCGTATGCCTTGACTTCGGTCGAGACGGCCTTGAGATCCGAACCCGCGTTGTCCTCGGTCAGCGCAAGCGCGGCAAGCGCTTCGGCCCGGGCGACTCGTGGCAACCAATGTGCGCGTTGTTCCGGTGACCCAGCCACGGTAATCGCGTAACTACCGATGCCCTGCAGCGCGAACAGCGAATCGGCGTGGGAGGAGGTTGCCATCAGCACCTCCCGCACGAGGCAGATGGCCAGGGGATCGGGGCGGGCGCTCCGTCCGCCATGCTCGGCCGGCACCATGAGTCCGCTGAGTCCGCTCTTCTGCAGGGCGGCCAGCATGCCGGGATGCACCTCGCTGGACGCGTCGGCCTCCACTGCCAGGGGTTCGATCGATCGGGCGAACGCCCGGGCTTCGCGTTGCAGTTCCAGGTACGCCGGTTCGAGTTCAAAGCTCACGCGGAGGAATCCTCTTGGCGCGTCCCTCGAACCGGGGTTGCCGCTTCTCCATGAACGCGGTTGCCCCCTCGATCATGTCGGCGGAGCCGATCGCCTGCACCAGCATGCCGAGGCCGCTGAGGTAACCATCCCGGCACTGGTTCCACCAGAGGTTCGAACTGATCTTCGCGATCTCGAGATAGCGCGGACTCATGCGCAGCAACTCGTCGGCCCAACGGGTGACCTCTTCCTCGAGCTGGGCATCCGGGACGACGGCATTGATCCAGCCGAGTTCGAGCGCCTGCTTCGCCGGATAGCGCCGGCAGAGGAATGCCACCTCCTTGGCGCGCTTCTCACCGATGTTCATGGCGAGGAAATTCGTGCCGCCCAGGACCGGAGCGCTGCCCACCTTCACCCCGGTCTGGCCGAATGTCGCGCTCTCGGCAGCAATTGCCAGGTCGCAGGCCACCACGAGTTCATTGCCACCACCGGCCGCAACGCCATTGACGGCTGCGATGACCGGACGAGGGCTGTTTCTGATCGCCTCGTAGAGATGCAGTGAACCGTAGAACATGCTGCGCAACGCGCCGGCATCCGGCTTGCTCAGGTTTGCCAGATAGCCGCCGGCACAGAAGGCCCGGCCAGATCCCGTGAGGACAATCACGCCGGCATCGGCCGCACCCTCAATGGCTACAATGAGAGACCGAGCCATCGCTGCGTCGTAGGCGTTCATGCGCTCCGGTCGCATCAACCGGATCCAGGCAACCTCGCCCTTTCGCTCCGTTGTGATGTCGGACATTTTCAACCCCACTGGAATGTCGGGCCGATTGGCCCTGATCGTTGCTCCGCGCGGATACCCCGGTGCAGCCACCGGACACATTTGCTGTATCTTGACAAGTAAGTCATTGTGTGAAAAGTTTGAATTAAGTTCAAGTCCTGCCGAGGTGCGGGAGGATCTGACGGCAACGCGCCGGACATGGCGGCGCCGCGGATCCGCTGCGCTGCAGTACGCGCGAGACGACGGAAGTCACCGAAAACGGTCAAACGCCGGTCGAGCGACCCATCAACTGATCAATAACGGAGAGCGTCACATGACGAACGAGAATGAGACTGCAGCACCCCGTGTTCAATTCGATCCCACGAAGCTCGAGCAACTCAACGTCTCCAAGGATTACCCAATGGAGCCGGAGGACTTCAAGCGCCTGTTCACCTACAACGCGTACTGCGAGATGGCCCACGTCAACAAGCGGGGCTATCCGATCGTGACGCCGATGTTCTACGTCATCCAGGACGGCCACCTGCAGATGAGTAGCATCCAGAAGTACCGGCACAAGGTCCACCACCTGATCGAGAACCCGAAGATCTCCGTCAGCATCCACAACGACGGCTGCAACCTCCGCCACCAGAAGGCGATCCTGATCATCGGCCACGCCGAGGTGTACACCGACGACGCGCTCATGCGCGTAATTCACTGGGCGATCATCGACAAGTACTGGACAGAGCTGAAGGGCAAGCAAGAGCGCGAAGCCGCGTTCGCCGCGGTGCACACGCCGCTGCGTGCGATCATCAAGGTCATTCCGGAGAAGATCATGACCTGGGACTTCGGCAAGATGCTGCAGGCATACGATCCGGGCGTGTGGTTCGGCGAGTCGCGCGCGCTCGAAGAGGCGGCGAAGACGCGGCCGCTCTGATCGTCGGTTCGCGTCCGGGAAAGCCGAGTGTTGAAAGGTCCAAGGGGTTGAAGCCGTGGGACGATGGGATGACAAAGTCGAAAAGGCCGCCAGGAAGTGGGCCACCTGGCAAATGCAGGAATACCCCCAACACGAACGGGTCCTCACGCGCATCATCGAGGACAAGGCGAGGCAGTACCCGGATCACGTCGTCTTCCAGTTCAGGGACGACCCGATCACACTCGGCGAGTTGAACGAGCGAATCAACCGGGCCGCCAACGGCTTTCTGGCGCTCGGTGTCAAGCACGGCGACAAGGTCGCGATCATGCTGCCGAACTGTCCCGAGTTCCTCTATGCCTGGTTCGGGCTCAACAAGATCGGTGCCGTGGAGGTTCCCATCAATGTCGCCCTCAAGGGGGCTGGGCTCGCGTACCAGATCGACCAGTCGGACTCCGTGGTGCTGATCACGGACATCGAGTATCTCGATCGCCTGGAGGATGTCGCGGAGAACCTGAAGACCGTCAGGCACCTGGTGCTCGCCGGCCGTGCGGAGGCCGTGCAGAGCCAGCCGAACTGGCCGCGACTGGAGAAGCTGACATTCAAGGAGCTAATGGCGCATTCGCCCGGTACGCCAAGCGTCGCCGTGCACTACAGCGACCTGGCGACGATTCTCTACACCTCTGGTACGACCGGGGTGTCGAAAGGCGTCCAGTTCAGCCACCACTACTGGTACGACATCTGGGCCGAGTGCGTGAAGTACGCCCGCTATACCGAGGACGACGTGCTGTACACGGGCCTGCCGTTCTTCCACGGCAACGCGCAGGGCATCACCATCGGGCCCGCCATCCTGGCAAACGCCAAGGCGGTGATCGTCGAGCGCTTTTCCGCCAGCCAGTTGTGGGACGACTGCCGGCGCTGGAATTGCACGGAAGCCAACTACATCGGCGGCATCATTCCGATTCTGCTCAAACAGGCAGAGCACGACGATGACGGCGACAATCCCGTTCGCCTGATGGTGGGTGCCGCAGCGCCTGCCGACGAGTGGCATGCATTCCAGCAGCGATTCAACACCAAGTTGCTCGAGGTCTACGGCATGACGGAATGCTACTGCTGCCTGGTCAGCCCCTACGACGAGCCGCGGGCCGGGTCCTGCGGCAAGGCGATCACCGGCTGGGACGTGCGCATCGTCGATGACGACGACAACGAAGTCCCGCACGGCGAACAAGGCGAGTTCATCGCGCGCTCGAACAAGATGTGGGTCGGCACGACCGGGTACTACAGCAAGCCCGAAGCGACGCTGGAACTGTTCCGGAACGGCTGGATCCATACCGGCGACCTGGGCCGCATGGATGCCGACGGGTATTTCTACTTCGTCGACCGGAAGAAGCAGGCGCTGCGGCGGCGCGGCGAGAACATCTCGTCGTTCGAAGTAGAAGCGGTCATTGGTTCGCACCCCGCCGTGCTCGAGTCCTGCGTGGTCGGCGTACCTTCGGAGGTCGGCGAGGAAGAAGTCAAGGCCGTCATCGTCCTCAAGGAAGGACATCGGGTCACCGAGGAGGAACTGGTCCGTTGGTGCGAGCCTCGCATGGCTTATTTCGCGATACCGCGGTATATCGCGATCCGCTCCTCACTGCCGAAAACGCCCAGCGAGCGCGTCGAGAAATTCAAGCTGAAAGCCGAAGGCGTGACCCCGGATTGCTGGGACAGGGAAAAGAGCGGCATTGTGCTGCAGCGGTAACGGCTTACACGGCACGGGAGAGGAAACATGGGTGGCGCACGGAATGGCATGACGCGAAGGCGGGTGCTGGTGGGCGCGGGTGCCGCGACTGCGGTACTGGGCGTCAGTTCGCTCGTCACGTCGAAGGCTCACGCCGCGGGCACGTGGGACCACATAGCGGATATCGTGGTCGTTGGCACAGGCGTCGGCTCCTGCACGGCCGCTGTCATCGCACACGGGAACGGCGATAGCGTAGTGATGGTCGAGAAAGCCCCGATCCTCGGCGGCACCTCGGCGAAGTCCGCGGGCGTGTTATGGATTCCCGACAATTTCACGCTCAGGGCCAAGGGCATCAACGATCGCAAAGAGGACTGCCTGCAATACCTTGCGCGCTTTTCCTATCCGGAGCTCTACAGTCAGACACAGCCCGATCTGGGCCTCAGTGCGCGCGCATACGCACTCCTCGAGGCCTTCTACGACAATGCCTCGGCCGCAATTGATGGGCTGCGTCAGGCAGGTGCACTGAATGTCGCCGAGTGGCGCATGTTCGCGCTCGACAGATCCGCGACGGATTACCTCGACCATGTGCCAGAGAACAAGGTTCCCGCCGGCCGCGCACTCGGGCCCGTCAAGGGCGACGGCAGCGTCGGTCTCGGCGTCGATCTGATGGAGCAGCTAGGGAACGCGGTCCGCAAGCGTGCCATCCCCATCCTGCTGGGTCACCGCGCCATGCGACTGGTGCTGGACGATGCCCGGCGGGTCGTGGGCATCGAGGCCGAAGCGGCCGGCAAAGTCGTGTCGTTCCGCGCGCGCAAGGCTGTGATCTTTGCCACCGGCGGCTATGTCCACAATCCCGAGTTCGTGGAGAACTACCAGCGCAACCGCATCTATGGCTCTTGTGCCATGCCGTGGGCGACCGGCGACTTCATCAGCATCGCCGGCGCTGCCGGCGCCCGGATGGGCAACATGTCGGGTGCCTGGCGGACCCAGGTGCTGCTCGACGAGGCACTGCAGAATTCGCATCTCGCGGCCGGCGTGTTCTTCCCGCCCGGCGATTCGATGCTGCAGGTCAACAAGTACGGGGTGCGCGCGGTTAACGAAAAGCGCAACTACAACGACCGGACCGAGGCACACGGCATCTTCGATCCGTCGCAGGCCGAGTTTCCCAACCACCTGTTGTTCATGGTCTACGACCAGCGCACCGCGGATGGCTTCGGCGGTGCCTACCCGCTGCCGGCCAAGCCGACCGGCGCAGCGCACGTGCTGCATGCCGACACGCTTGAAGGCCTGGCCGCAGTGCTGCAGCAACGACTGACGGAAGTGGCACCGCGGACCGGTGGCTACCTGCTGGCTCCGGGTTTCGTCGAACACCTGAAGAAGACGATTGCGCGCTTCAACGGCTTTGCACGTGCCGGGAAGGACGACGAGTTCGGTCGCGGTGCTGCGGCCTATGACCGCGAGTGGCAGCCAGTCTTCTCGCCGATGCGGGCTGGCACCGAGTGGCCGGCGAACGACGCGCCGAACAACACGATGCACGCGCTCCGGGACCAGGGCCCCTACTACGCGATCATCCTCGCGGCTGGCGCCCTCGACACCAACGGTGGCCCGATGATCGATGCCAGTGCGCGCGTCCTCGACACCACGGACCAACCGATTGCCGGGCTGTATGGCGCGGGGAACTGCATCGCCAGCCCGTCACGACTGGCTTACTGGGGCGCTGGCCACACCCTGGGTCAGTCGCTCACCTTCGGCTATATCGCCGCGAACGCGGCCCATCGGGAACCGCGGGACAACGGCTGAGTGCGAGCCATGGCCCAAATGCTCTTGCGCACACTGGCGCTGACCCTGGCGATGGCGCCGGCGGTCGGGCGGGCGGACACCGGCAGTTTTGAAATGGACGTGCTGCCGATCCTGAACAGCCAGTGCGTCATGTGCCATGTTGCGGGAGCCGAGCTCGGTGGCCTGAGTCTGTACCCGGATGCGTGGCTGAGCCTCGTGGGGATTGCTTCGAAAGAGAGTTCCCTGAAGCTGGTCGACCCTGGTGTGCCGGACAAGAGTTACATGTACCTGAAGCTGATCGGCATGCAGGAAACGGTGGGTGGA
>Ga0315290_10000072_pt1 | contig 55613 bp, 32 predicted proteins | sample YL17G12_0_MG_FD_203627 | JGI IMG/M metagenome (GOLD analysis project Ga0315290, IMG submission 203627) | Sediment microbial communities from Yellowstone Lake, YNP, Wyoming, USA - YL17G12_0 | ecosystem: Environmental > Aquatic > Freshwater > Lake > Sediment | place: USA: Wyoming | collected... | reverse complement strand
GCACCAGGCCCGCTCATGGGCCGTGCGGGCATGGCGCTCGGCCGCGGCCCGATCGCCCGCGTCCAGGGCCAACCGGCCCAGGAAGTTGTGGATGTCCGCCTGCTTGAGCCGATACTCGCACCGGTCGGCGATCGCCAGGGCCTCCCCGGCCCGCTGGTGGGCCAGCTTCCCCTCCCCCTTGAGCCGAAACCACCTGGCCCAGGCCAGGAGGATGTCGGGCTCATGGTCGATCATATTGATCCGCCGGCAGCGGCTCAGGGCCTCGGTCAGATGGCCGTCGGCCTCGGCCAGGTGCTCCTTCCGCCCCTTCGACCCGAGCGCAGCCGAATCGACCAGCGCCCAGCCCAGAAGCCATTCGGCCCGGATGATATCGCGCTCGTTGGGGAATCCTATCCTCGCCCTCTCCTCCGCCAGCCGCCGCGCCAGGCGTGCAGCCTCCAGCGCCAACGCCGGCTCGCCCATCAGCAGGCCGCCCAGGGCACGGGAGGCCCAGACTAGGCCCTGCCCCTGCGTGTTCCCTCGCTTGGTGAATGACTCCAGTGCCGTTGCCAGTTGCCGCTCGGCTTCGTCGAAATCGCCCCGATAGGCCAGGAGCCAGCCGAGATGCTGGTGGCCGACCGCCTCCCAAAACTCGTCCTTGATCTCGCGGCACAAATCGATGCTACGGCGTAGGTTCCCCTCCGCGGCCTTCAGGTGGCCAACATGGACCTGTGCCATGTAGGCGAGGTTCGCGAGGCCGATGGCGAGACCTCTCTTGTCTCCCCGCTTTTCATCAACCGTGTTGGACCTATCGAACAGCGGCATCGCGCGGCGCGGCTGGCCGGAGAGGCTGTACGAGTTGGCCAGTACGTTGAGGGTCCAAGCCTGGTCGCTCTCGTCCTTCAGCCGGGGCGGCTTGTCTTCCCCGTCCGGGAAAAGGGCAAGCAGTAATTCAATGCGGGTCTGGTACGCTCCGAAACGGAAGTAGAGCACCTCGGCGAGCCGGTCGCCGAAGAGCGATTGTGCCTCGTCGAACTGCCCGGCGTGGACCGTGTGGTGGTAGAGCTCGATGACCGGGTTCAGGTCGTCGAGGCTCTTCACCTTCGCTTTGTCCGGCTTGGGCACCGCGGCAAAATACTCGCGGAGCCGAGTGTGGACGCCCTGCTTGTCGGCGAGCCGGTCGTAGGCGTACTGGCGGACAATGGGGTGCAGGTCGTAGCGATGAAGGGCCGGATCGGAGAGGAGCAGGCCGCGGGCCAGCAGATCCCGAATACACGTCTTCGCGTCGGCGATTCGGCCGATGCGGCGTCTGCGCGCCAAGAACGTCCAAATCCTCTTGAGAAAACCATGTTCCTCCAGAGAACCCTGGCTGATCGCCTCGATGGCCTCGTAGTCCATGGGGGCACGAAAAGCCGCTACGCGGCTTAGCAGCCCCCGCCGCTCGGGCGTCAAGGCGTTGTACGCCACCTCGAGAATATGATGCTCCTTGGGCACCAGGTCGCCCGACACGTCGTACTCGCCGGCCAGCGCGATCTCGCCCGGCCGGGCCGGGTCGCTGGCGATCAGCCCGGCCAAGAGGCGCAGCGCCAGGGGGTGATAGCCGTAGGGCCCACACGCGGCCTGGATCTCCGCCCGGGTGCCCTGGATCCCCTGGGCCTGGAAGAACCGGACCGCGTCTTCCGGGTCCATTCGGGCCAGGTCTTCGCGCCGGCAGCCGCCGAGCCCATCGAGGTCCTTAGGGAACAGCCGGCTGGTCACGAGCACCCGGCCCTGAAGCGGCCCGGAGGCCAGCCACCTCAGGAAATCGCCGGCATGGGGATCGGTGCAGGCGCGGTGTTGCTCGCCCGGGTCCTGGGTCACCGCATCGCCCTGATACGCCGCATTGAGGCTGGCGTACGCCCGCAGCTCCCGCTCCAGGCCGTCGAGCACCAGGAGCATGCGACGCTCGCGCAGCACGTGGTAGAGCGCGAGCGTCTGGTCGTACGGCGACGCAATGTCGCGGGGGTCCACGCTCCCGGCGCTCGCGTAGCTCAGGGCCGCGGCGACAAAGGCCGGAAAACCCGCCTCCCGCTCGTAGAAGGACCACCAAAACACCCCCTCGGGCCGGGCCGCGTCGGGAACCCTGCACTTCTCGGCCACGCCGGGCAGGTCCGTGGGCTGGCCCGGCAGGTCGTGGCCCAGCACGTCCCGCTGGAGCCAGGCCCAGGCCAGGGCGGTCTTTCCCAGCCCGCCCAGGGCCACCCAGGCAAACACCGGCTGCGTCCCCTCGGCCAGCCAGCGGGAGAGCGCCTCGCGCTCCGGGGCCCGGCCGGTGAAATTCTCCTGGAGCGGGTAAGGATGGGCAAAGTACGGCGACGGCGGCATGGGGATCGGCGGCTTGGCAGGCCGGGTCCGACCCGCCGCTTCCGCGTCCGTGGCCATCTTCTCCAGATCGGCGATTTCCAGCAGGCCGATCCTTTCCGGTTGGACGGCATTTCTCGCCTGTTTGCTGAAGCCGGAGGCAGAGACGATGATCCCCTCGTCGACGAGATCGAGGCGGCGAAGGCGATCGACGATCTCGGAAAACGGGGTGATGACGTCGATGCCGACGGGCTTGTCCCTATCCTTTGCCTCGATCGCCAGCCGGTGCAGACGCCGTCCGGTGGCCTCCGACTCCACGTAGACGTCGATCTGGTGGCCCGCCATCTCCTTGTCGTGCTCGACCTTCGCCCCCATGCGGCGGTAGGCGTCGGCGACCTGCTTTTCCAGCCCTTTGCCGGTGTTTTTCTTCTTCTTGGCCATAGACCTCGTCCGCTTGCGGAGGGGAGCCGATCCGCACCCCCGGATTGTAGTACACGGCGGAAGGCCACGGCAAGGAGGGTCTTTGGGGATGGACGAGCAGAGGTCGGAAGAGGATCACGAAAGAACGAAAGGGCGAAAGCACGAAATCGGAGCAAGGGGGGGCGACGCGCGGCCGCCGGCTCGTCGTCGCCGCCGCCAGCGCCGCCCAAATTCCTCCTCTCCTTTCGCGATTTCGCCCTTTCGTTCTTTCGTGATCGCGTCCAATCCGCTCTCCAGACCCGCCGGGTGGCCGCCGGGTGGCACTGGCGTCTCGCCAGTGCCCGTCCAGCGTGGGCATCGAATGTCGCCTTTCGCTCTGCGAAAGAAGCGTCACTTTCGCGGAGCGAAAGACGACTTTGACAGCCTGTGAACGGTCACACTCCGGCGATCCACCGCGAGCACTGGCGAGACGCCAGTGCCACCCGACGATCGAGCCGGGTTTCAGGCGTTCCAGCTCCGCCACGCGCGCACGGTTTCGGAGAGATGCTTGCAGCGGTTCTCTTCGAGGAGCCACCGCTTGACCCGGACCGCCACGCGCTGGTCCCCTTCGCTGCGGTAGACGACGTCGGCCAGGGCGTAGCGGTCCAGGATCTCGAGGATCAGCCGGCCGAGGCGGCGGCGCTCGGCGGCGTCCAGGTCGTAGTTGCCGCCACGGTCGACGTGGCCGACGTTGAAGTCCCGCCCGAAGGAGTTGATCATGTAGACCATCTCCTCGTTGGTGAACTCCAGCGGCTGGGCCGACGCCCGCTTGCTCCGCGGGCTCCTCACGGCCACCAGGGGCGGCGGGACGTTGTACCGCTCGGCAAAGCCGCCCAGGATCTCGATAATCCGGCGGTGGTCCTCGACGTCCCCGGTCCGGCCGCTGAAGGCCAGACAGCCCAGGGTCAGGGCGAAGCTGGCCAGAAAGCCCTCAAAATCCTCGTAGCGGAGGTCCGTGCCGGGCATCGGTCCGCAGTGGTACGCGGCCATGAGAAGCGGTTGGCGTCCAGCGCCGTGTTGCCGGGGAGCTGACAAGGAAGTTTTGCGTCTGCCCGCGATTCTGCCTTGATGCTACCAGGCATCAACAAGCGTGGCAACCGGTTTTTCGGGGATCGACCGGCGGATTGCTGGGGCACCGCTTCGCTATGCCCCAGCCACCCATCGCGTGCGTGCGTGCAAGCACGCACCCTACAACTACAACTGTTTAGACCTCGTCCGGGACCACGTAGGGCTTGCGGTAGTCGCGCTTGAGGAACTTGTCGGCCTCGGGGTCGCCCACGAACCGCTCGGTCTTGGGATCGAAGTGCACGCTGCGTCCGAGCTTGCAGGAGATCTTGGCCAGGTGGCAGATGGTGGCCGAGAGGTGCCCCTGCTCGACGTCGGCGTTGAGGTCCTCGTGCTTGCGGCTGCGCATGGCCGCGACCCAGTTCTGGAAGTGGGGGATGCCTTCCGATCGCCAATCGATGCCGGGCCCGGCGGTCTTGAACGGGCCCGGCTCGTTCTTGAGACCCAGGAACGTGTAGTAGCTGCTGTAGTCGGGGAAGATCATGTAGCCTTCGGAGCCGAAGAAGATCTCGCCGACGCACTGGTCCGGGGCCACGAAGGGGTACTTGTCGCGCATGTTGGCTTCGCTGTTGGTGTGCCAGTGGCGGAACTCGAAGGTGACCAGGAGATTGCGGCCCGCCCACTGGCACAGGAAGGCCTGGGTGTTGGGGGTGTCGCCGTCGTCGTCTTCGCCCGGGACGTAGCGTCCGCCCAGCGACATGACGGTGGTGGGATGGGTGTCCAGGCCGAGGCCCCAGCGGATCTTGTCGACGTCGTGGACGGTCTGGTTGGCGACGTCGCCGCTGGCGAAGTTCTCGATCCAGTACCAGCGGCGCCGCTGGAACTCGCTGTACTGGACCATCTTCGCCGGCCCGACCCAGGAGTCCCAGTCCAGCCCCTCGGGCACGGGCGTGGGGCGGTGCTTGCCGAGGTTGCCGCGCATCTTGTAGGTCATGCCGCGAGCCATGTAGAGCTTGCCGATGGCGCCTTGCTTGAGCTTTTGCATTCCTTCGCAGACGTTGGGGCTGGAGCGGTTCTGGGTGCCGATCTGGACCATGCGCTTGTACCTGCGTGCGGCCTCGACCATTTTGCGCCCCTCCCAGATGCACCAGGTGGGCGGCTTCTCGACGTACACGTCCTTGCCCGCCTGGCAGGCCCAGATGGTTTGCAGGGCGTGCCAGTGGTCCTGGGTGGAGAAGCTCACCGCGTCGATCGACTTATCGTCGAACAGCTTGCGCTGGTCGGTGTAGGTCTTGAGCTTCAATCCGGCCAGATCGGGGTAGTCCTTCGCCGCGTTGGCCAGCTTGGCCCGGTCGCAATCGCAGATGGCGGCGATCTCCAGGTTACTTTCCTTGGCCATGATGGCAAGGGAGGAGATGTGCGACTGCATGCGTCCGCCCAGGCCGACCATGGCGATGCGAATCCGCCCGCCGGCGCTTTGTGCCGAGCGGGCGATGGCCGGGGCTGCGACCACGGACGCCCCCGCCACGACCGCCGAACTGGTCAAAAACTCCCGCCGATTGGAACCGCGCATCGCAGACCTCCCGCCATCAAGTTGGCCGTGGACGTTCAAAACCCCAAGAGCCCGTTTTCTCCGTCCCACTCTAACCGCCCCGCAGCCCACTGTCCACTCTGAACATCGCAGTGGGGCCGGTTGCCAACCGGCCCTACGGGGGTCGCGTGGCACGCCCTGCAAGGGCGCGGGCCGGACGTGCCGGTGACCACGCCCTTCGCTTCGCTCAGGGCGTGCCAGCCGCCGCGGCCAGACAGGCACTGGCGAGACGCCAGTGCCACCCCAGCCTACGGCTAGTGCTTGCCGTAGTGCATCGCGACGCCGGACCGCTGGGCCATGATGTACGCCTCCAGGGCCCGCATGCGGGGATCGTCGGCCCCGAGGTGCTTCCCGCGAACCGGATGCTCGATGCACCAGTCGATCATGTCGCGCAACAGGGCCACGCGGCCCAACTGGGTCTGGAACTTGGGGTAGGTTTCGGGGTGGGTGTTGGCGGCGTGGGGGTGGCACATGTCGCAGGAGACGCCCACGGTGCCGCCCAGGGCCTTGGCGTCGTGAAAGACCCGCGACCCTTCGGCCACGAGCTTCTCGGTCTCCCGGGCCCATTGTTCCAGGTCGCGCTGGGTGAAATTGCCGTAGGGATGGCCTTTGCCCTGGTCGCCCTGGAGCAGGGCGGAGTTGTCGGCCGGGGGCTTCATCGCGTGCCGCGCTTTCTCCTCGGCCACCCAGTCGCGCCCCGGATGGTCGCGCTTCCACTGGTCCATCAAGGCGTCGGCCAACTCCCGGCCCGTCAGGTCCGCAGCCACCGTGACGGTCCTCTCGCCGTCGCAGGAGGTGACTGGAACGTCGGGCGCCGGTTCCGGACCCGGCGACGCTTCCGTGAAGACCGCTTCCGATAGTGCGGCCTGCGCCACGGACGCCGGCAGGTCGGTCGGCTGCGAGCAGCCGGCCGGCACGATCGCGAGCAATCCGCCGAGAAGCGCCATCGCGGCGCAACGGCTCCGGCCAATCGTGATGAGGTTTCTCATGGCTCCCTCTCCTGATGGATCAGGCTTCTAGTAGCTCGGCCGGTTGGGTCGGGGCGGAATGCCCTGCTTGCCCCAAGTCGAGGTGTAGTTGCGGCCGACGGTGACGGGGTTCCGGTTCCAGAGGTTGTAGACCTTGTCGACCAGGCCGTCCGGATGCACCCGCACCTCCCCGTTGCCGCAGCCGTCGTTGGGATTGAAGGGGTCGGGACGGCTCATCTGGATCGTCAGCTCGGGCATGCCCTCCGGGGCATAGGGCCACGGCCAGGCGGTCGACAGCATGCCGTGGAAATGGATGTTGCCGATGCGGTTCGTCAGGAGCTGGTGCGTGTGGCCGTGGATCACCACGACCTGCTTGAATCGCTTCAAGATCGCCTGCACCTGTTCGGCATCGTCGGTCCAGAAGTTCCATGCCCTATAGAGCTTGTACAGGGGCGAGTGGGAGAAGACGACGATCGGGGCGTCCTCGGCAAGTGCCGCCAGGTCCGCGGCGAGCCACGTGCGCTGCGGTTCGCCCACCGAGAACGGGCTCTGCAGGCCGTTGTCCAGCCCGGCCACCGTGAGCATGCGCTCCATGGGAGTCAAGCCGCGGGCGGTCCAGAAGTCGCGCTCCACCACGCTGTTGAGGACCACGAAGTGGATCCCCTTGTGGTCCCAGGAGTAGGTGGGCTTGCCGAACAATTCCCGCCACTTCTCGCCCATGTCAAAGTACCAGTCGTGCTCCCCGACCATCACTTTCAGGGGGGCCTTGAGCTCCTTGAGGATCTGGGCGCCCAATTCCAGCTCCTTGGCCTGGCCGAGCTGCGCCAGGTCGCCGCCGTAGAAGACGAAATCGGGCTGGGGGTCCATGTGATTGACGTCGTCCACGGCGCGGAGAATCGCGTTGACGAAACGGTCGTTGAGCGATCGCTCGTAGAGGTGCGAGTCGGAGATGTAGGCGAAGCGGAACGACTGCTTCCGGGCGTCGGGATCGGCCGCTTGGGCCAGGGTGACCGGCAGGAACGAGCGGCACGGGGCCACGCCCGACGCCACCGCCGCCCCCGCGGCCGCCGCAGAGACCCGCAAGAACGACCGGCGGTCGAGGTTCTTCAAGCCGCGAAAGAACTCGCGGCGCCCCTGGAGGTACTTCGTCTCGGCGCACTTCTGCGTAGCCATCGCGGTGGGCTCCTTTGCTACTTCCCCGGGCCGCCCCGGTCCATGACTCTCCCCTCGAACAGAAGCTTGCGGCGGAGCGCCACCTGCTCGTCCCGGAAGGGGCGCTGCTTGCCGGCCGCCGCCCTTTGCACCGTCAACTGGCGCTGGCTCTCCCCGGCCAGCCGATCGTCGGAGAGCGCGAACAGGAAAGCGACGACCTGCCCGATCTCCTCTTCGCTGAGTGCCAACGGCTCCATGCCGCCGTCGAGGAACGGGTTCGCTTCGCCTCCCTTGTTGTAGTGGTCCATGACGTCCCACAGCGTCGGCAGCGAGCCGTCGTGCATGTAGGGCGGCGTGACGCCGACGTTCAACAGGAGCGGCGTGCGGAAGGCCCCGACGTCAGCCCGGTTGCGCGTGACCATGAACCGGCCCAGCTCGCTCAGATCGCTGCCCACCGCCAGCTCGTCCAAGCCCTTCTCCGAGGGGTCCTTCTCCAGGGCCTGGATCGCCCGGCGCGCCAGACTCTCGAAGTCCCGGTGCCGTGCCGACACGCCGACGTTGTGAAAACGGTTGTCGGTGCCCAGCGGATTCGAGGGGTTCATGGGATGGCAGGTCACGCAGCGGGCCTTGCCGTTGAACAGATCCCAGCCCGCCTTGGCCTCGGGCGAAATGGCCTTCGCGTCGCCGGCGGCGAATCGCCGGAAAGGAGAGTCGACAAACACCAGGGTCCGCTCGAACGCGGCAATGGCCCGCCCCACGTCCTCGTAGTTCACGTCCCGTCCGTACGCCCTGCGGAAGGCCTCCTGGTACTCGGGATCGCCGCGGATGGCCTTCACGGCGGCCGCCTCGTCGGGCATTCCCATCTCCACGGGATTGAGAATCGGCGCCTTGGCCTGGTGCTCCAGCGTCGGGGACCGCCCGTCCCAGAACAGGGTCTGAAGGAGCGCCACGTTCAGCGTCGTCGGGGCGTTTCGCTTTCCGAGCTGCTCGGCGATGCCCTCGGAGACGGGGCGCTGGTCGGTGAATCCCCGGGTGACGTCGTGGCACGTGGCGCAGGAGACCGAGCCGTCTTCGGAGAGGCGCGCGTCGAAATAGAGTTTTCGCCCCAACGCCACCCGATCCGCAGTCAGGGCGTTGTCCTTCGGAATGAACGCCGCCCAGATCGCCGGATCCAACCCGGCGGGGGCTTTCGCCGCGTCGACCTCGGGCGTGATCTTCGCGAGCAACTGGAGCTGGTGTTCCATGCTCGCGGCCCCATGCTTTGCCCGCGGGACGTCGGGCGGTTGCCCGGCCGCCACGCTCGGCCGCGACAGCACAACGGCCGCCAAGAGCCCGGCGCCGGCAAGGGCCAGTCTGAGTCCTCCACGCGAGACCATGCTTCGGCTCATGGCGGATCCCCCAGTTCAAGTTGAGCGGAGCCCAAGAATCATAGCAAGCTCGCTGCCGTGGGCAAGGGGCTCGAGGAATTCGAGGCCGAATGCCTCCGTCAAGGAATTCGACGTTTCACCCAACGGGGGGTTTTCCTGGAAGTTGCCTTGAGCAGCAACGGCCATTCCACCGCAGACCGCTTCTACCGGGTGGTACGGCTGCATACTACTGGGGTGTGCCGGACGAGGCGGCTAAGCCGCAAGCGGCTTGGCACTCCTGGCGGCTTGGCGAGATCCTCTTCCTACCGTCTCTTCTGTTGCCCCTTTTCCCGCTCCTCCTCCTTCTTCACCTTGAAGTCCCGCAGGCTCCGGATCGGCGTGGCGCCGGGGCCGATCAGCTCGGCGACCATCGTGTACTCGCCCGGCTGCTCCGGTGCGGCCTGCGTGAAGGTGAGGATCTCCCGGCCGAGGGCCGGGATCTTCAGCTCGCGGCCCTGGACGGACACGGCGGCGTCGCCCCGGACGACCCGCAGTCGCACCGTCCCTTGCCAATCCTGATAGAGATCGTTGATGGCGTAGACCTTCAGCTCGCGCTTGGACCCGGGCGGGAGCTGCTCGGCCCAGAAGTCGAGCATCACCCCGATCGGGCTGAACGCCTCGCGGACGTACTCGGCGATGAGCGGCTCGAAGACGAGCTTCTCCAGGTCGACGAAGTGGTCGCTGGTAGCCCCGCCCTCGGGCCGGGGCTTGTCGCCTGCACGGGAATACCCCAGGCCGCAGAAGTGCAGCACCCCGGCGCACTCCCGGTGACACCGCCAGAACTCCGTCAGCGCGGCGACGTACCGGGCGTGCAGGAGCCGGCGCTGGGCGGTCGTCGAATTGGGACCCAGCAGGCTCTCGTAGACCTTGTCGGTCAGGCAGGTCGGCGTGCCGTCGCGATTGAGCCACAGCCAGCAGTACTCGTTGATGACGATCGGCACGCGGAGCTTCTTCTGCCGGTCGCCCAGGGCCGGCACGCCGGAGACCTTCTCCATCTCCGCGAGCTTGAAGAAGTTCTTCCCCGTCCAGCCGCGGATGAACAGGTAGGGGTGCGACTCGACGAAATCGGTGGGGTTCTGCGGCTCGGCCCAGCCGTTTTCCCAGGGCCGGCTCGAGAGGTCCAGCTTCCGCACCGCCTGGAGGGCCTTGCCGGTCTGGTCGGTGAAGCTCTCGTTCTGGGCGTCCCAGATGACCACGCAGGGGTGGTTCCACCGCTCCCGCATCCACTCGGTGTACTCGGGGATGATCTTCTCGGCCTTGGGGTTTTCAGGGGCCTTGTCCAGGAGCCAGATGGGGAACTCGTCCTGGATGAGAAAGCCCTCTTCGTCGGCGACGTCGTACCATCGCTCGGGCGGGAACCCGATGCAGTACCGGATCGAGTTCCAGTGCATCCACTTGAACTGCTGGTGGAGGCGCCGGACCCAATCGGTCCGCCAGGGCAGGTCGGCCCGCTGGGCGTCCTCGAAGAAGCGGTAGACGCAGACGTTGGTGCCCCGCATGAAGTACGGCTTGCCGTTGAGCACGGCCCGCTTCGAGGCCGCATCGAACCGGAACGACCGCATCCCGAAGCGGGTCCGGACCGCGTCGGCGCCGGTCGAGAGGCGAAGCTCGTAAAGGAACGGGTCTTCCGGGGACCAGAGGCGGCAGCCGTCGATGGGGAGGCTGAGCTCGATCTTGCTGGTCTGCTTAGCCGCAAGCGGCGAGGGGGAGGATTTTGCCGAGCCGACGACCTTACCCCCTTTCGCCTCCGCGACCCGGGCCCGCAGCACCACGTCGCCCGGCCGATCGCCGCACTCGACCTCGACCACCGCGCGAACCTGCTTGCCCTCGATGTCCGGAACGGTCTGCACGTTGACGATCCTCGGCGTGCCGGAGAGGATCAGCTCCACGGAGTCGTAGATCCCGGGGATGTAGAGGTACTTCTCGAAATCCCAGCCGGTGGGCATGTCCTGGGGGATCGACTCCCGATTGGCCCCCACGCGAACCACCAGCGCGTTCTCCTGGCCCTCTCCCTTCAAATGCCCCTTGAGGTCAAAATACCCCGGGGTGAAGCAGGGCAGATGCTCCCCCACGACCCGGCCGTTCAGGAACACCTTGGTGCCGTACCGGGCCTTGTGGATTTTGAGCATCGCCACGTCCGGCACGGGCCCGTCGACCCGGAAGGTCCGCCGATACCAGAACGCCTCGCGGAGCTTGCTCTTCTTTCCCACCTCGGCAAAGGCCGGCCTGGCCAGATCGACCAGCCCTGGCACGATCACGGTGTGCGCAAACTCCTTGGGCACCGCCGCCATTTCCCCCTGGGCGATTTGCCAGGTGCCGTCCAGCGAGATGACCCTCCGCGGGGCCATCGGCCTGTCCGACGCGACGGCCGCGGCGGCAGCCAGTCCCATCGCCGCGCACACGACGACCCTCATCCAACAAGCCGCTCGGCGTTTCATCGTTCTTCTCCGGCAACCATGTGGCTTTTCAAGTGATTTCGCACCAGTCTCCGGCCATCGAGTATCCAGCGGGCCGGGTGCCCACGCAAGAGCCACCCCAGGCCGGGGGGCAACGAGGGCCCGGGCCGGTCGTGTCCGCTCTTCCTGCCCGACTGGGCTGGCGGTTTCCCCTCTTGCGTCCCCCGCCGCAGCGCTTTACAAAGAAGGGTTGATTCCCATCTGTTTGGCAGGGCGCGGTTTCGAACGCCCGAGCATGGCAGGAGGTGCACTATGAGTCGACTCGGGGCTCTTCTCTTGGGTCTCTCGATCGTCTGGGCGGGTGCGGCCAAGGCCGGGGCTGCATGGGGGGCCGATCGCCTGCCTGGGGGACCAGAACCTCTCGCACTGGGCCCGGGCCAGCGCCCGGAGAAGATCGGCGAGGTACACCGACTTCAAGGCCACCGCGATCCCGTGTGCTGCGTTGCCTTCTCGCCGGACGGACGCCTCGCCCTGACCGCAAGCGGCGATGCCACGGTCCGCGTCTGGAACGCGGCCACGGGCCAACCTATTCGGCTGTTCCAGGGGCATCGCCTCGGGGTGCTCGCGGCCGTCTTTTCTCCCGACTCCAAGCGGATCCTTTCCGGAGGCTCAGACGGCACGATCCTCCTTTGGGAGGTCGCCAGCGGGCGCGAAGTGCGAAAGTACCCCCACGACAGTTGGATCACCGCCCTGGCCTTTTTCCCCAAGGGCGACCGCTTCCTCTCGGCGGGCACGAGCTTCGGATTGCCGAACACGCAGCGGCAGGTCCGCCTCTGGGAGACGGCCACCGGCACGGAGTTCGGCGGTTTCGACCACCCCATGGACCACGTGACCTCGTTGGCCGTCTCGGCCGACGGCCGCCGGGCCCTCTGCGCCGGCGGATACGCCGCCAACAGCGATACTCCCTTGGACGCCATGGTCCGCGTCTGGGACCCGGAGACCTTCAAGGTGCTGTTCGATCTCAAGCCGCCGATCCGCACCGTGCTTCGCGGGACGGCCCTTTCGCCCGACGGCAGCCAGGTCCTTGCCGTCGACGTCGAGAACCGGCGGCTCCCGGCCCTGTGGGACGTGGCCTCCGGCAAGGTGGTCCGCAGATTCCCCTCGGGCGAATCGACCACCGTCGCGGCGATCTCCCGGGATGGCCGGTTGGGGGCCACGGGAAACAGCCGCGGGGAGGTGGCGGTCTGGGACCTGGAACGGGGCCGGCTGCTGGTCCGCTTCTCGGGGCATAGCCTGCCGGTCGACTCGATCGCCTTTTCTCCCGACGCCCAGCACCTCTTGTCCGGCGGCACGGACAAGACCGCCCGACTCTGGCGACTGCCCGAGTCGGCCCGCCTCCAGCCCAAGGCCCTTGGGGAGAAGCGTTTCGAGCCGGGGCGCCCGCAGCCCGTGCGGGTCGCCGGACAGCCGCTGCGCGAGGCCGAAGCCGTCGGCCCGATCCGCACCCTGAAGCACGACGCCTACGTGTACAGCGTGGCCATTGCGCCCGACGGCCGCCGGGCACTGTCCAGCGGCTTCGATCTGACGGTCCGCCTGTGGGACGTCAACAGCGGGCAGGAGGTCCGCAAGTTCAAGGGGGACCGGGCCGGCGATCTGGTGAACGCCCTGGCTTGGTCGTCCGACGGCCGCCATGCCCTCTGGGGCGGGGGCCAGTACCTCAAGACCGAGCAGCTTCGCCTCTGGGACGTGGAGGCCTGGAGGGAAGTCCGCCGCTACGAAGGACTGGAGAGCGTGGTTTCCTGCGTCGCCTTCTCGCCCGACGGCCGGCTCGCCCTGGCCGGCACGCTGGACGGCATCGTCCACGTCTGGGAGGCCGGCACCGGGCGCCGCGTCAGCCGCTACAAACCGCCGGTCCGCGGCGCGCGGAGCCTGGCCGTCGCCCCCGACGGCCGCCTGGCCGTCTACGTCGGCGGCCACGAGGACCTCCGGCTTCGCGCCTGGGACGTGTCGACGGGCCGGGAGCGGCACCTGTTCGACGAGGGGCTCCCCGGACCGCAAAGCGCGGTCTTCTCGCCCGACGGCCAGGCCGTTCTCGCCGGAGGCGATCGGGCCATCGGCCTCTGGAACGCGGCCAGCGGTCAATTGCTCCGCCGCATTTCCGTCCCAGACTCCCTCTCCGCCGCGGCCTTCCTTCCCAACGGCCGCCTGGCGATTGCCGGCGGCCGCAGCGGCTCGGTCGGCGTCTGGGACCTCCAGACCGGCCGCGAGATCCGCCGGATGCAGGGGCATTCCCAGCAGGTGACCGCCGTCGCCATCGCCCCCAGCGGCCGCTATGCCCTATCGGCCGGCTACGACAACGCCGTCCGCATGTGGCCCCTGCCCGAATAAGACCGCGGCGGCCGCCGAAGACGTGCACCAAGCTTCCGGAAATGATAGACTGACTGGTCTGGCCAGTCATCGGCAGCACGCCGTGCAACGACTGGAAGAGTGAAACATGAAGATTCCAGGGAAACGTGTCCGGCGTACACGCCTGGTGCGGACCGCGAAGTACGTGGTGGCCGTTCAGGTTGATGCGGTGTATCCGGAACACGATCCGGGGGGGTGCATGGGGTCAGAGCTTGAATAGTGAATAGCCGTTGCCGCCACTCAGGGCCGATGCGGAGTCGAAGCTGGGACATTAGACGAACGATGCTATTCACTATTCAAGCTCTGACCCCATGCCGGCCCCCATGCCGGCCTCGGGCAATGTTCTGGCTGGCGGTCGCCGGCGCGGTGGTCCTTGAGGCGGCCCGGCTGCCTGCGGCCGAGTACGCCGTGACCGACGGCGACGACGAGATCCGCATCGAAACCCCGCAGTTGGAGGCGGCGGTCCGCAAGAAAGGCTACGTCAGCGGCGTCGCGGCGCAGTCGTTTCTCGATAAGAAGACCGGCTTTCGCGATCCGGGGTTCGGCCTGGACATCGTCGACTGGATCATGGAGCCCGGCAGCGACGAGGCCTACCGCGATAAGCTCGATCCGGAGCTGGTCTACCGTTGCGGAAACCTCTACCACGGCGACGTCCTCAAGCGGTCGATCGAGGGTCCGCAGATCTGCACCCAGGCCCGGGAGCTCAAGCCAGCGGTGATCCGCGGGGAGGATTTCGTCGCGGTGCGCCAGGAGTTCAAGTACCGAACCGCAGCCCCGGGGAAGAAGACCGGCTCGCAGTGGAGCCAGGTGCTGGTGTTTCCCGCGGGGAAACGGTACTTTGTCTCGATGGACCGGATCGACGCGGTCAACGCCAGCCCGGCGATGTTCCTGCGGATCGACATGCCCGGCCACCTGAAGCACACTCGGGGCGACACGTTCGAGGAGGTGTACCTGAGCTATCGCGGTCGGGTGCCGGCCAGCGAGTTTTTTGACGATTTCCCGCCCGACGCAAAGCTCAACTACCGCCGCGACCGCGACCGGGTGCCGGAGCGATTCATCCGGGCCTGCCGGCTTCGCGATCCGAAGACCGGGCGCGTGGGCCCGTGGCTGGCGGGCATGACGCTGGAGCCGTCGGTGGTCACGGAGGCCTGGTGCCACCAGCGGGGCTACGTGTGCATGATCGAGGAGTTCGGCGGCCGGCCGATCCAGCCCGGGGAGTCGTTCAGCGCGGCCTTTGTGGTCGGGTACTTCGACTCCGTCGACGAGATGCACCAGGTCTACGACCGCTACAAGGGAGCCACGCGCCTGGAAGTCACCGGGAAACAGTGGAAGCTTCTGAAGTAAGAGCCGATCGAGCATGGTTCGCGTTGTCCTGGAAAACCTTGAGAAGGTCTACCCCAACGGGGTCACCGCCATTGCCGACTTCTCGCTCGCCGTGGAGTCGGGTGAGATGATCGCGCTGGTGGGTCCGTCGGGGTGCGGCAAGACGACGCTCCTGCGCATGATCGCCGGCCTGGAGGGCGTCACCCGGGGGACGATCACCCTGGGCGATCGGGTGGTCAACCGCGACGCCCCCAAGGACCGCAACGTGGCGATGGTGTTCCAGAACGCCGCCCTGTACCCGCACCTCGACGCCTACGCGAACCTCGCCTTCTCGCTCCGCCTGCGCCGGGTGCCGCGCAAGGCGATCCGCCAGCGGGTGCTGGAGGCGGCCGCGCTGGTGGGCATCGAGCACCTGCTGGACCGCCGGCCGCGGGAGCTCTCGGGCGGCGAGGCGCAGCGGGTGGCGCTGGGCCGGGCCGTGGTCCGCCGACCCGATTGCTTCCTGTTCGACGAGCCGCTCTCCAGTCTCGACGCGCCGCTGCGGGCCCAGATGCGGGGGGAGCTCAAGCGATTCCACCAGCGCCTGGGCATCACGACCCTCTACGTCACCCACGACCAGGAGGAAGCCCTTACGCTGGGCCGGCGGATCGTCGTGCTTCGCGGCGGACGCATCCAGCAGATCGGCGAGCCGCTGGAGGTCTATTGCCGGCCGGTCAACGGGTTCGTGGCCGGATTCATCGGGTCCCCGCGCATGAACTTCCTGCCCGGCACGCTGGTGCCCGGCACGGACGGGCTTTGGCTCGAGGCCGGTCCGCTGCGCCTGCCCGTGCCCGACTGGGCGGCGGCCCGGCTAACGGGCCGCGCGGGCCAGAGCGTATTCTTGGGCGTCCGGCCGGAGGCCATCTCAACCCGGCCGCCGCCCGACCAGTCGCCAACCCCCCTGGAGGGGAGGGTCGAGCAGGTCGATCCGCTGGGCGACCGGGTGGACGTGACGTTCTCGGCGCCAGGCCAGGAGCGGCTTATCGCCCGGCTCGATGCTCAGTGTCCGCTCGCTCCCGGCACTGCGGCCACGTTCCACCTCGATGCGGCGCGGCTGCATTTCTTCGCCCCGGAGGCCGGCGACCCGACCGCGCCGGGCGAGAGTCTCTGCCCGGGGCCGTGAGCGGCGACTAAGCCGCAAGCGGCTCCGAGGGGGCTAGTCGAGCGGCACGTTCACCGGGCGCCCGCCCGCGGCCAGCGAGCGGTCGATGGCAATGCACACCTCGTGGGTGTGGTACGCGTCGGCGATGTTGCAGTGCGACTCGCGGCCCTGTTCGATGCAGTCGACCAGGTGGTTCACCTCGGCGTCGAACGGATGGTGCTCCACCGCGCCCGAGTCGGGAAGGATCGTCTGCATCGTGGTCCAGCCGGTCTGGCCGGGCAGCAGCTTTTTGGACCACACGCGGTTGTCGCGCAAGGTCCCTTCCGTGCCGACCAGGTCGATGTTGAACGCGTAGGGCATCTCGGCGTCGAACAGGGCCGAGGTCTTGCCGATCGAGCCGTCGGCGAACCGAAGGATCGCCACGACGTTGGCCGGGAACTCGAAGTTGTTCTTGACGTTGTTGGCAAAGGCCGAGACCTCGACGATCGGCTGGCCGGAGAACCAGCGGATGGCGTCCACGGCGTGGCACCCGCCCAGGAGCATCGTGCTGCCGCCGCCGGCGGTGGTCCGGGCCCAGGAGAAGCCGTGCCACCAATCGGCCAGGCCGTGCCAGTAGTCGACCTCGACGTAGAACAGCCTGCCCACCACGCCGGCGGCCAGGAGCGACTTGAGGTTCGTAAACAGCGGGTTCCAGCGGAGCACGAAGCTGACCACGCTTCGCACGCCGGCCCGGGCCACGGCGTCGCCAAGGGCCCGGTTCTCGTCCATGGTGTGGCACATCGGCTTTTCCATGAGGAGGTGCTTGCCGGCCGCGGCCGCGGCGATGCCCTGCGGGGTGTGGACGGAGTTCGGGCCGCTGAGATTCACGATGTCGACCCGGGGGTCGCGGAGCATCTGGTCGTAGTCCTCGTGGATCGTCGCATCGAGGCCGAGCTTGCGGACCAGTTGCTCGGCGCTCTCCCGGCGGCGGCTGCCGACCGAGACGATCTTCACCTTGGGATTCTTCAACCAGCTTGCGGCGTGGGCATACGCCACCTGCCCGACGCCGTGGATGGCCACTCCCAGCTTGCCGTCGATCATCGTTTCGTCCTCCGGTGGAACCCCGGCCCGGCCAACCCCATCCGGCCGGGTTCCCACCAGGATGGCGGAATCGGGCTGCGGGTGCAAGTCCCCGGCCAGTGGGGATGGGGAGTTGTGAAGGGCCGGGGGGATCGGTATACTTACGGCAAGCACTGGCTGACAAGCAGCCAGTGCCACCCGGGCAGGGGTGGAATGGCCCTCCGGAAAACGTTAGACTCGTCGGTGGAAGCGAAGGAGGTCGCCATGGGTCTGGTGTACGCGGACATCGTATTGTCCAATCCCAAGAACGCCGGCCTGAAGCCGATTGCGGTGAAGGCCCTTGTGGACACCTGGGCGATGACGCTGTGCATCCCCCAGCACGTCGCCGTGCAACTGGCGTTGGAGGAGATCGAGAAGCGCGAGGTGACGACCGCCGACGAGAAGTCGCACGTGGTGGCCTACGTGGGCCCAATCCAGATCCGCTTCGCCAACCGCACCTGTTTCACCGGCGCCCTGGTCATCGGCCAGTCCGTGCTCATCGGCGCGGTCCCGATGGAAGACATGGACCTGGTCGTATCCCCCGCGGGCAATTCGATTACCGTCAATCCGAAGAGTCCCAACATCCCCTCGGCCGTGGTCAAGTAGCCGAGATGAGACGGGTCGGGTGGCACCCGGCAAGCACTGGCTGACAAGCAGCCAGTGCCACCCTGCGCAGGCGGCACCAGCGATGAGAACTCCTGAAAAGCGCATTGTCTTGGCCTTCATGGCCCATCCCGACGACGCGGAGTTCCTCTGCGCCGGCACCTTGATCCGGCTGGCCGAGGCGGGCTGGCAGGTCCACATCGCCACGGCGGCCCCGGGCGATTGCGGCACGGCCACGGAGAACCGGTGGGACATCTCGAGCATCCGGACGAGGGAGGCCGCCGCGGCCGCCGCACGCATCGGGGGCACGTACCATTGCCTGGACGAGCGCGACGGGTTCGTCGTCTTCGACAAGCCGACGCTCCAGAAGGCCTACGACCTGTTCCGCCGGGTGGCCCCGTCGCTGGTCTTCACCCACGCGCCGAAGGACTACATGCTCGACCACGAGCAGGCGTCGCTTGTGGCCCGGGCCGCCAGCTTCCTGTTCGCCGCCCCGAACGTGTCGGCGTTTGCGGTCCAGGCAGGGTCGGCGATCCCGTATCTGTACTACTGCGATCCGGTCGAGGCGATGGACCCGTTGGGCCGGCTCGTCGAGCCGACCACCTGGGTCGACGTCTCGGCCCAGTTGGACCGGAAGGTCGAGATGCTCTCCTGCCACGCCAGCCAGCGCCAGTGGCTGTTGTCGCACCACGGGGTGGACGAGTACCTCGACGCGATGCGCCGGCACGCGGCGCTTAGGGGCCGGCAGGCCGGCGTGGCCGCCGCCGAGGCCTTTGTGCAGCATCGCGGCCACGCGTACCCGAAGGAGGACTTGTTGGCGGCGTTGTTTGGTTTGCCCTTGCCGGCGCGGTGAGGTTGGAGCCAACAGGGGAGAGTAGACGGTAGACAGAAGGCCCAGGAGGTTTGCCCATGCCCCGCCCGATCAGCAAGGTCGCCCCCGAGTGGTGGGACTATACCACGCTGGAGCCCGAAATCCTCGCCGACACCGCCAAGCTCACGGCCAAGGGCCTGGCGAAGCTCTCCCGGCCCGGCTTCCAGGTGGTCATGTACGACACGCTGGAGGATTTCTATCTCGCCGAGGCCCTGGAGTACGTGACGGCGTGGAGGCAATCGACCGCGGACAACCCCGTGGGCCTCTGCGGGCCGATCGGGCCGACCGAGCAGCTCCCTCTGGTGGCCCGGCTGGTCAATGCGCTCGAGCTGGACGTCCGCAGCGCCCATTTCTGGGGCATGGACGAATGGGTCGACGAGGCCGGCCGGCCGGTGCCGATCACACACCCCTTGAGCTTCGCCCGGGCCGACGTGGAATTGTGCTTCAAGCGGATCAAGCCGCGGCTTCGCATGCCGGAAAGCCACCTGCACTTCCCCACGGGCGATCTGGAGGCGTATTCCAACTCCTACGACCAGGTCCGCTGCGCCGTGATGCAGGGGGGCCAGGGCGAGGTGAAGCACTGGGCCTTCAACGATCCGCCGCGTCGCAAAGGACGGTGGAAGGATGAGCCCCCCCCGCCGCAGGACTATCGCAAGCTCAAAACCCGGGTCACCGAGCTGCACCCGATGACCATTATTCAGAATGCCCGGACCTCCGGCGGCGGGCAGGTGGCCCTGGTGCCGACCCAGGCGGCCACCGTCGGCCCGGTGGAGACCTGGAAGGCCGAGAAGGTCTCGATCTGGCAGGCCGGCATGCACGACAATCCCTTCGGCATGCGCCTGACCACGCTGATGATCTCGAAGGGGATTCCCGACTCTTCCGTGCCGATGTCGCTCTTGGCCGACCACCCGAACGTGCAGTTCAACTTCTACCGCCACGGGGTGGGCACGGTGGCCGCCGAGATGCACTAGTGGTCCGCCAAGTCGCATTTGACAGGTTGGGTGGCACTGGCGTCTCGCCAGTGCCACCCAACGCGCTCCTCACCGGCCGGCCGTAGGACAGATCGGTCTCGCACCTCGGCCATCGGCCCGGCCAGCCCCAAGGCAAACTTCCCCCAGACCGCAAGGTCTCGCAGGAAGTCGTCTTCAGATCGAGTTTTGCGACTTCTGCCTGGTTTGGCGGATGAACCACGGCTGCCTGCTGTACCGATAGCAACAGTAGGGAAACTGGTGGTACTTCGGCAAGGGAGTAAAAGCCATGCGGTATGTAGCATTTTCTGTGGGTGTGATGCTCTTGGCGGCGTGCATCGCCACGACGGCCAGCGGTCAGGTGGGGTCCGCGCCGCGCCTGGTGCAACCCGATTCGATCAGGCAATCCCAGTACCAGGCGGAGCGATACGTCGAGGCGCGCCCGGCGGGCGAGGTGTTGGTCGCCGGGGTGCCCGAGCCGGCGATGACGGCCGGGACGCAGGGGGTCCTCGTGTCGGCCGAGCAGGCTGCGGCTGCGGAAGCCGGTCCGGTCGAGGAGCCCTGCCCCCCGCCCGGCCCGTGGAAAGTGCCCCAGCCCTGCGCGTTTCAGAACCTCGGAATTGTCTGGGGAGGCTGGGTCCAACAGGGAATCACCTTCAATAGCATGAAGCCGGCCGACCGCTTCAACGGCCCGGTCGTTACCAACGACCGCGACCGCGAGTGGCAGTTGAACCAGGCGTGGTTCTACTTCGTCAAGCCGACCAAGACCGACGGCTGCGGCTGGGACATCGGCGGCCGGGCCGACGTGGTCTACGGCACCGACTGGCGGTTCGGGCAATCCTTCGGCCTGGAAGACCAAATCAACGGCTCCAACAGCTTCTACGGCCTGATCCTGCCGCAGTTCTACGGGGAGGTGGCGGTCAACAATCTCACCGTCAAGATCGGGCACTTCGCCACCATGACCAGCTACGAGGTGATTCCCCCGGTGGCCAACTTCTTCTACTCGCACAGCTACCTGATGGGGGGATACTTCGATCCGATGCTGGTCACCGGCGTTCAGGCCGACTACAAGATCGGCGACAACCTGACGGCCGTCGCCGGCCTCAACCGCGGCTGGATGATGTTCGAAGACCCCATCGACAGCGTCCATTTCCTCGGCGGAGTCAAGTGGCTCAGCGACGACAAGCGATCGGCCCTTTCCATGATGGTCGACACCGGCCGTGAAGTCGGCTTCACCGGCGAGCACGACCGGACGAGCCTCATCACCGTCTTCACCCACAAGTTCAATGACCGGCTCGCCTATGGGTCGCAGTACACCGTGGGCCGTGAGGTGGGCGGCTCCTTCGTCAACCAAGGCGAAAACGCCGACTGGTACGGCACGGAGCAGGTGCTCATCTACACCATCAACCCGAAGTGGTCGGCCGGCCTGCGGTACGAATGGGTCCGCGACCAGGACGGCTCGCGCATCGCCGGCATCGGCAACGTGCTGCTGACCGACCGGGGATGGGACGGCCTGCCTGGTTTCACCGGCAGCTTCCACGACCTGAGCTTCGGGCTGAACTATCGTCCCCACCCGAACGTGGTCCTCCGCCCCGAGCTCCGTTGGGACTGGTACAGCGGGGCGCCGAACCCGTTCGGCCAGCTCCCCTTCGACAACCACACCCGCAGCCAGCAGTTCCTCGCGGCCGTGGACTTGCTCGTTACGTTCTGAGCAAGACGAGGAAGACGACGCCGTGGGCGGGGAGCCGGACGGGCAGATCCAGCGTCCGTTCCCCGCCCGCGGCCGTTTCCGCGGCGACCCGCACGCCGCGGGTGGCACGGGCATCTTGCCCGTGCCTCGCGTGCAGCACTGGCGAGACGCCAGTGCCACCCAACGGGCCCACGGGCCCAAGCGCGGCGGCCTCGCGGAGCCGGGCGACCTCAGCCAGGGTGAAGACCGTGCGCGGCCCGGCGGCCAAGAGCGCAACGGCCTCGCGGTAGAACGAGTTGCTGGCGGCATCGATGCGGAACGTCTCCACGTCGACCGCGGCGAACGGAAACGAGTCCAGCCGCACGACCGCATCGAAAGACGCTTTGCCGCGGCCCTCCACGTCGCCCGGGTCGTGGCCGTACAGGACCAGGTAGACGGTGTTGGCGTCCCTCGCGCCAAAGCCGCCGAGCACCACCGGCCCGGCCTGTGCCTCTCCCAGCGCGAAGTACTCGCGGGGCATCCGGCCGACGCACTCGAGGTAATTCAAAATGTCCTTGCGCACCGTCTCGACCCGATCGGGCTTGCCGTCGCCGTCAACGTCGGCGTGCAAGAGCGCGGTCAACGAGTCCATGCCCGCCAGGTCGTAGTCGAACGGCCAGACGGTCAGCACCGTCTCGTGCCTGGCGAAGCGCGGGTCGGCCACGGCCAGCGCGACGTGTTTCGCCGACCAGTCGGCCGTCCACGCCACGAAGTACCCGTTCCCGTGGTACATCGCGTGCGCGCCGGGGTCGCGGCCCGGGCTCCAGTCGGGACACGACTCGTTGCTGTTGACGAAGAGCCGATCGTAGTAGTCCGGGTCCACGGCCAGCGCGGTCCGGCGTGCCCACGTCAACTGCGTCACCGCGGCGGCGGAGAGCTTGTATTGGTGCAGCGAAACAAAATCGCACGGCGAGCCGCGTCCCCCGTTGGCCGCGCACAGCCGCTCGACCCGTCTCGACCGCTTGCCCGCCAGCGCGGGGTCGGCAAAGGCGAAGTTCTTCTCCAGGGCGCCGAGCCTGCCCTCGCGCGGCGAGCAATGCTCCAAAACGGTCCGCAAGAGCGACGGCTCCGGCGCGATCGCGCCCAGCTCGATTCCGCCCACCCTCGCCCGCGAGGAATCCATGCCTTGGTCCTCGAACGCGCGGCAGACGGCGTCGGCCGTGTAGTCGTACCACCGGAGCAGTTGCTCGTCGTCGGCCCGCCAGAACATCGGCCTCAGATCGCACTCGTTGCCGATGGACCAGTAGAAGTCGTAACAGGCGTTGCCGTAGCGCTCCAGCAGGTGGGCCGTCACGCGCCGGACGAACTCGTGCCACTGGGGCCAGTCTTTCGCGGGGCCGGGGCTGCCGCCGCCACCGCCACCGCCGCCGGCCCCGCCGTCGAGCGCCAGGTCGCACGGCGTCCCCTCGAAGTTGACCACCAGCCGCCGCCCGTATCGCCGGTGGACCAGGTCCCACTCGTGATCGAGCCGCTTCCAGTAATAGACCGGCGTGCCGCTCGGCCTGAACTTCCGGAGGTAGGCGCCCGGATGAGGGAAGTTGTCGGGCGTCGCGGGGTTGTCCTTCGGGAAGTGCAGCTTCGGCGTCACTTTCCACTCGGGCGCCTTGCGCGCGAGCGGCTTCACCCGGACCCGCCGCGCGGCGGCGTCCGCCGACAACACGACGGCCCGCTCCGAGCGTGCGGTGTCCGCAATCAGGACCTCGTCGCCGGCGTGGTAGTCGGCCGTGAGCGGCCGCTTCGGCTCGATTCCGTAGAGCGGCCCCTCCGGCAGATCGTCGAGCGTGAGCACGGTAGCGCCCGGCTCGTCGGCCATCGCGACGATCACCCGCGTCTCGCGCTCGCGCACGAGGTTCGGGTTGCCGTCGAACAGTCCGGCCATCCATCCGTCGGAGCACAGGGGCCAGTCGCGCTGGAGCGAGCAGACGGCGGGCCCGCTGCCGGGCCCTTTTGCCGCAGCCATGAGGTCGTAGGAATCGAGCTGGTCGAACAGCCGGCTCGTGTCAAAATTCGGCTTGCAGATGCCCGCGAAGATCTGCCCGTGCCAGCGGACCGTCCTGGCCACGTCGCCGGCGAGCCTCACGGGCCCGGGCGGGCTCGCGGCGCGCGTGGCGAACTTCCAGCCGATCCAGTCCGGCGCGAGACCCGCGCCTAAGCGGCTCTTGCACTCAACCCCGACCGCGTAAGAGGTCGCAGGCTTCAACGGCGCCGGCGGGACGACGTAGACGCCCAGGTTCGGCGCCGGCGGGAACACCGCCGGGGCAAAGACCCTTCCCGACGCGCCGCCGAGCCACTTGCGTCCCGCGTCGAGCAGCACCACGGGGCTTGCGCCGGCCTCGGCGAGCGTCACGCGCAGGGTGTCAACGTCAAGCGGGTCGGGCCGGCCCGCGCCGTCGGCCCCCGCCGCCAGCTCGAAGTACAGCGTCGTGCCGAGCGGCACGTCTTTCGCGTTCGACACCGGACGCGGCAGCGTGTTGACCGTGCCGGGCCACGCGGAGCGCGCGAACGAGGGGGGCTTGGCGCGGGCCGCCTCCCCGGCGGGGAGCCCGGCCGCCATCCCGCACGCCACGGCGGCCGCAAGACATCGCACGGTCCATGAAGCTGCTCTCATACGACTGCCCTCCTATCGGAGTAGCCTTGCCTCGGCCCAATCGGCGTGGTCGGCCATGAAGTCCCCCGCGTCGCCGACCACCAGCTCCAGCCTCTTCGCGCCCGACACGTCGAGATCCACCCAGGCCGGAGGACTCTCGCGGGTCATCAGGCCCGATTGCCATCGCTTCGCACCATCCACCCAGACCTCGAAGACCGGCGACAAAGCGGCCCGTGCAACCGAGCCGATGGTGCTGCAAAGCAGTGCCAGCAGGAGCCGTCGTGCCAACTGGGGCGCGTTGCCGGTCATAAATCGGTCCCCCGGGAAGAACTAGCCTCGCCGACCCATGTAACCCTAGCCGAGGCCGCGTGGACGATCAAGCGGCGGGTGGCTCTGGCTGCTTGTCAGCCAGTGTAGCGGGTGGCACTGGCTGCTTGTCAGCCAGTGCAGGAAGCACGGGCAGACAAGCTGCCCGTGCCACCCCCACCTCGGGGACGTGGCAGCCCCGAATGAGCCCACGGGCAGCAGCCCGTGGGCATGGGTCCGCTTCCTTGCCGGACCCATGCAACTCGACACTAGTCCCGTTCGGTTTGGCGTGCTATGCTGGTAGCTTGCCCCATTCTCGACGGGGCTGGCTGGGGAGCGCTATGAGCGGCATCGGGTGCATTTCGCTGCGCGGGGTGGCGGTCCACAACCTGAAGCACGTCGACCTCGACCTGCCGCATCGCAGGCTGATCGTGCTGTGCGGGCTCAGCGGCAGCGGCAAGAGCAGCCTGGCGCTGGACACGCTTTACGCCGAGGGCCAGCGGCGGTACATCGAGAGCTTCTCGGCCTACACGCGGCAGTTCCTCCAGCGCCTGGAGAAGCCGGAGGCCGACCGGATCGACGGGATCCCGCCGGCGATCGCCGTGACCGGCAAGAGCGCGAACCGGTCGAGCCGCTCGACGGTCGGCACGGCCACGGAAACCAGCGACTACCTGCGGCTGTTGTATGCCAAGATCGGCCGGGTGTTCTGCCGCCGGTGCGGCCGGGAGGTCCGCCGCGACTCCCCCCAGAGCACGGCCGAGCTGCTGGGGAGCCTGGCGCCGGGCACGCGCTACCTGATCGCGTTCCCCCTCGCCGTGCCCGAGGGGGAACAGCTCGACCGGATCGCGGCGGCGCTGGTCGAGGACGGGTTCCTCCGCGTGGTTGCCGGGGGACGGATGGTCAATCTGGCCGAACAGACACTGGCTGACAAGCAGCCAGTGCCACCCGGGGCCAACGGGCTGTACGTGGTGGTGGACCGGCTGACGGCGGGCGGCGCGGCGGACGATCGGCTGCGCGATTCGCTGGAAACGGCGTTCCTCAAGGGGCAGGGGCAGTGCTGCGCGATGCTCGAGGAGGACCCGAGCGCGGGCGGCGACCGGGGGACGGCCTGCACGATCGACGGCCGGGCGTGGCGCCGGTTGAGCTTCAGCACGCGCCTGGCGTGCGCCGACTGCGAAGAGGAGTACGCGGTGCCGGAGCCGCGGCTGTTCAGCTTCAACAGTCCGCTGGGGGCGTGTCCGGCGTGCGAGGGGTTCGGCAACGTCATCGACGTCGACATGGAGCTGGTCGCTCCCGACCCGGGCCGGTCCCTTCGGGATGGTGCCATCGCCCCATGGAACAGCCCCGCGTACGCGCACGAGCTCGCGGAGCTGCTGGCGCTCGCCCCGGACTACGGCATTCCCGCCGACGTCCCCTTCCGCCAGTTGACCCCCGAGCACCTGGAGATGATCCAAGGCGGCGTGCCGGAGCGGAATTTCGGGGGGCTTCGGGGATTCTTCGCGTGGCTGGAGCGCCGGAAGTACAAGATGCACATTCGGGTGTTCCTGAGCCGGTGGCGGAGCTACCGGCCCTGCCCGGCCTGCGGGGGAAGCCGGCTGAGGCCCGAGGCGCTGGCCGCGCGCGTCGGGGGCAGGAACATCGCGGAGGTGGCGGCGATGAAGATCGACGAGGCCGCGGAGTTCTTCCGCGGCCTCGAGCTTTGCGACCACGAGCGCCGGGTGGGGCGGACGATGCTCGAGCAGGTCCAGGCCCGGCTCCGCTTTCTTAGGGACGTCGGCCTGGGGTACATCACCCTGGACCGCACGCTGCGCACGCTCAGCGGCGGGGAGCTCCGCCGGGTGGCGCTGACCTCGGCGCTCGGCTCCAGCCTGGTCAACATGCTCTACGTGCTCGACGAGCCGTCCATCGGCCTGCATCCCCGCGATCTGCGCCGCCTGATCCAGGCGATTACCGAGCTCTGCCGCCGGGGCAACACCGTGGTGGTCGTCGAGCACGAAGAGGCGATGATTCGCGCGGCGGACCAGGTGGTGGAGATCGGGCCCGGGGCCGGCGAGCGCGGCGGCCGGATCGTCTTCCAGGGCACGCCCCGGCAGATGGCCGACTCGCCCGACAGCCTCACCGGCGACTACCTCGCGGGGCGCCGGGGCATCGGCTCGAGCGGACGCCGGCGTACGCCCAGCCACGGCTGGATCCGCCTGGCCGGCGCGCGGGGGAACAACCTGAAGAACGTCACCGTGGAGTTCCCGCTGGGGCTCTTGTGCGTGGTGACGGGGGTGAGCGGATCGGGGAAGAGCACGCTGGTGCAGGACACGCTCTACCCCGCGCTGTGCCGCCGGCTGCGGCGCGAAGCCCCCAAGCCGTGCCCGTTCGACGACGTCTACGGCGACGGCCAAATCGACGACGTGATCCTGGTCGACCAGAGCCCGATCGGCCGCTCCCCCCGCTCCAACCCGGTGACGTACCTGAAGGTCTTCGACGAGATCCGGGCCGTGTTTGCCGACACGGTCGAGGCCCGCACGCGCAACTACTCCGCCGGCCACTTCAGCTTCAACGCCGACGGCGGCCGGTGCAGCGCGTGCCACGGCGACGGCCGGATCGAGATCGACATGCAGTTCCTGGCCGACGTGTACATGAAGTGCAGCCAGTGCCACGGCACCCGCTACCGCGACGAGATCCTCCAGGTGACCTACCGCGGCCGGAACATCGCCGAGGTGCTCGAGATGACCGTGCGCGAGGCGTTCACCTTCTTCCGGGGGCGGCCGAAGGTGCAGGCGCGGCTGAAGCGACTGATCGACGTGGGGTTGGACTACGTGCGCCTCGGCCAGCCGGCCAACACGCTCTCCGGCGGCGAGGCCCAGCGCCTGAAGCTGGCCGGGTACACGTCGAGCGCCCGGCGGGGCCGGTGCCTGTTCCTCCTGGACGAGCCGACCACCGGGCTGCACTTCTCCGACGTCGTGCAGCTTATGGACTGCTTCGATGCCCTGTTGGCCGTGGGCCATTCGCTGATCGTGGTGGAGCACAATCTCCAGTTGATCAAGTCGGCCGATTACGTGATCGACCTCGGGCCCGGCGCCGCGGAGGAAGGGGGCCAGGTCGTGGTCCAGGGCACGCCCGAGATGGTCGCCAACAACCCCCGCTCGATCACCGGCCGGTTCCTGGCCGAGGTGCTCAAGGCCGGACTCCGGTCCACGAGCTGACGTCGGCAGCGAGGGCTTCCGGAGTTTCTTCAGCCCCGACTCGTCGGCCCGGCCGCCGGTTGCGCAGTGCGTTCTAACCCGAACGGCGGGTATCGCTAGTGTTGTTACATCCCACCCGATGGACTTAGCCAAGCGCTCCTTTGTTGGGCACTTCTAGGTAGAAACTACTACGAAAGATGAGTCTATCGGGGGGGCGCCGAGATTATTGGGGGGGTGGCGCTTGACAGGAAACGATCGCGGCAAGGATGATGGGCGCGACAACGGTGTTCACACGGTTTGCGCTCCACTGCACGAAAGGGGAGGATCTTATGTTCTGGAAGTTCAGAGCACGGGATGTCGCGCGCCGCGCGTTGGGAAGTAAGCGAACTGGGAACCGGCGGATGGGCCGAAATGTTGCACGCCGGTTACACATTGAGTCCGTTGAGACGCGTCTGCTGTTGAGCGGCCAACCGCTTATCATAACTGGCCATGTCGAGTACCACGACATGCAGGGCGGAACGGGCGACGCTGCGTACGTGAGAGTTCAGGCTTACGAGAAGCAGGCCATTCCCTTTACGGACTACCTGATAGCCGAAGGGTTTACGGGGAGTACGGGAACCTTCACCTTTACGACAGGCACATCCGGCAACCCCATTCTCAATGAAGATTCAGGGTTGCTGGAGTCGGGAACACGGGACATCTACTTTAAGATACGCGCGGAGAACGAGGCGTGCAGAGTATCCGCCAGTTATCTTAGCGGAGTACTCGGTATGGTCTATTGGCACGACAGCGACCCAGAGTACGACGTAACCGGGGGCGCATATCGAAGAGACTTCTTCTTTTCGTCTACTGGCGACACGCCAACGCATGCATCGGGCTGGGGCCTCCCGGCTGAAGTCAAGTCTCACAGGGATTGGCTGTCGAATTCGACCTCCCCACCCTATGCGCGCGAACAGGTCGCCGTGTTGTTTCCGGACAACTCGTGGCCAGTTTTCGATCCGGGTTCGGACTGGCTTCCCTGGGACTACGACTGCCTGCGAATTCCGGAGAGTTGGTCAACACCAGCCGAGACCTGGGAGACAAGTCCCTACACCGTGGCGCACGAGTTCGGACATTCGGTGCATTGGGCGGTTCGAGGTGGGAGCTGGCCTCCGGGCGGCGGCCCTGTCGGGGAGGAGGTAGGGCCCGGGGGCGGCCATCTGGTCTATTCGGAGTCCTCGCCGGGATTCGCTTTTACGGAGGGGTGGGCTCAGTTCTTCGGCCACGCGCGGTACAACAGCCCCGCTGTGCGCGGGCTGGAAACCAATGACTACTGGATGGGGGCAGACGGCAACGGTTCCTCCGGTCCGAACACCGACCGCAATGTGGGGAACTTCGTGGAAGGAGCGGTCGCCAGCGTTTTGTGGGACCTCTGGGACGGTGTGGGCGACGACAACGTCAGCTCGCAGTGGGGGAAGATATGGACGGTGTTCTACAACGACAAACCGGATTCCCTGTGGGCGGAGAGCGGCAGTGGCGACTTCTACCACTGTTGGACAAGAAGGTTTGGAGCGAGCCGGGACGTTGACGAGATCTTCATCGACCAAGGGATACCCGTTCGCGACGACCAGTTCGGCGGCACCCACGCCAAGAGGGACGGCAATCACACTTTCGAGAACGCTGCCTACCTGAACGACTTCAAGAAACCCTATCAGGACCTCATCCTGGCGTACCATGCTGATGGATGGGGCGCAGAGGATTGGTACAAGTTCCAACTGAGTGGCCCGGCCCCCAAGGGGTCGGAGGTGCGCCTGGAATATGACCAACGAGGCTTGCTGAACCTCGAACTGTACGACAAAGACCGAAAACCAGTCGGCAGGCTGTACAAGCCTGACACATACTCCGACGCATATGAGTTGGTCAACGACCAAGGGGAGGCTTTGCCTAAAGGACTCTACTACATCAACATTTTCAGCAACAACAACGACATGAGCCCCAACTACAAGCTGACGTTGGACATTCATCCGGGGGTCGACGTCGTCGAGGTGGTCGATCGGTCCGGGAGCATGACCGGAGAGAAGCTGGCGGCGGCAAAGAGCGCAGCGGGGTTGTTCGTCGGCCTGATGAATCCAGGGGACAAGATCGGCATTGCCAGCTACAGCTCGTCGGCTTCGGTCAATTACCCCCTGACCGCGATCGGCCCCGGATCCGACGTCCAAGATGCGGCGAAGGCCGCGATCTCTCAGCTCGCGGCCAATGGAACAACATCCATTGGCGCGGGGGTACGAGCCGCTGACGGTCAGCTCGACCGCTTTCCGGAGGATCCCGTGCGCGCCATGATTGTCATGACCGACGGCCTCCAGAACACCTCGCCGGAGCCGATCGGCATCATCAATTCGCAGGTTGATCAAAGCATTCGTATCTTCACAATCGGGTTCGGCAGCGACGCTGATGAGACGCTGCTAACGCAGATGGCCACCATGCGGAACGGGAAGTACTACCGCGCCACCAGCGCGAATCTCCAAGCCATCTATACCGAGTTGTTCGGTGCGGTGGGGGGCTCACAGCAGATTCAGAACCTCACGGGCAAGCTGCTGCCGGGCGAGGAGAGGCAGCAAAGCGTTAGCGTCGATCCCTCCGCAAGCCTGCTGACGATCGGCGTCAGTTGGCAAGGAAGCAATCTCGATTTGCAGCTCGTTGCCCCCGACGGGAGTGTGATCACGCACGACACCCCGGCGGACAACCCGGATGTCCAGTTCGTCGAGGCGCCAACCTATGAGTTCTTCAAGATTAACGCGCCGGTCCCCGGGGCGTGGGTAGCCCGGGTCATAGCGGTAGACGTTCCCCAGTTGGGTGAAGAGTACAACTTGTACGCCATGGTTGACTCCGCGGTGACGGCAGAGCTTCGCACGGACCGTGCCTCGTATCTCGTCGGCGATCCCGTGGTCGTCCAGGTCGAGCTGGACGAAGGCACACCGATTCTGGGGGCCTCCGTGACCGCTAAGGTGACCTTACCCGCGGGGGCTCCCTGGGAAAGCGCCCAAGTGGCTCTCTTGGACGACGGCCAGCACAACGACGGAGCCGCCAATGACGGCCTTTACGGCAACGTCTTCAGTCGCACGTGCTGGGCGGGAGCCTATCGAATCGACGTGCTGGCCAATGGCCATAGCGCCGCCGGCTTCGATTTCCTCCGAGCGCCATCCATGTCGGTGGTGCTCAATCCAGCCCCGGACTCCGACGGTGACGGCATGCCGGACGGCTGGGAGGATCGTGAGGGGACGGACAAGACGGTGCAAGATGCCACCGCAGACTTGGACAACGATGAACTTGCCAATCTCGACGAGTTCTTCCGCGGCACCCGGGCCGCCATTTGGGATACCGATGCGGACACGTTCTCGGACGGCCTCGAAGTCAACCTCGGCTCGGATCCCCTGGACCCCGCAAGTCACCCCCATGGGGAGATCGTCGGGAATCATCCGCAGGCCCACGTGCCCGGGTGGTCGTTCCGGGACGCGGATCAGGATCTGGTCACGCCGTATCTGGCCGGTTGCCAGGGATACGCCGAGCTGTTCTTCGACCTCGGCAACGCCCTCCGGCGGATCGAAATCCACGAGACCACCGCCGCCACCAGCTTCCTCGTCGCGGTCAAGCAGTACGAGCCGGAAAGCGGGCAACCGGGCGACGGAAAGCTGAGCGTCGATGCGATCACTGCCGATGCCGGACTGTACACCTTGGGCGTCAGCCGGCTGAACGTCGTCGGGGAGGGGATCGACGTGGCCGGGCCGGTGAAGTACCTCCGCCTCGGCAACGTGGCCGACGGGGCCCATCTCCGCCTCGGCGGCTCGCTCGCCGATCGTCTCATCGTGACGGCCGGATTCGTCGGCCAAAACGTCGATTTCCAGTTCGGCGGCATGCTCGTCGGGTTGACGGTCATCGAATGGGCCGGCGGCTCGATCGACGTGGCCCGGGCCGGCGTGATCCACGTCGCTCACGGCGACTTCGGCGCGGACCTCACCATCGATCCGGCACGGAACCCCCTCGGCGGCTTCGCCGCGATCTCCGTGACCGGCGACTACACCGGCTCGATCGACGTTCCCGGCCCCGGCGGCTCGATTGCCGTCGTCCGCGACGCTCAGGGCCACGGCGGCAACGTGGCCGGCACCGCGTCGTTCCATCTCGGGGGCGGTCTGGCAAGCCTGACCACCTTCGGCGGAGACATCAACCTGACCCTCGTCGCCGGTGGCCGGGTCGGCCGGATTGAGGCCCAGGCGGACGCCCAGGGCCGGGGCGGCAACATCACCGGCACCTTCAACCTCGCCGAGGGGGCCTCGGCCGTGACGGCCCGCGGCGGTGACGTTCGTTTCGTCGGCCTGAACGTGGGCTCGGGCGGCCTGGCCGTGCGGGCCTGGGAACGCCGCGTCGGCGATCGCTACCAGGGAGGCAGCGTTTTCATCGACGCCGACGACGCCTCCATCCACGGCACGACCTGGATCGAGGCCCGCGGCGGCGACGTCGCGATTACCGGCCGGCTGACCGTGTACGGAAACGTCGCCGGGATATACGCCAGCAAGGGGCACAACGGCGGCGGCCGGCTCGTGTCGGCGGCCGATGGCGGTCAGGTCGACCTCGAAATCCGCGGCCGGCTCTACGCCATCATGGCCGACTGGCTCCTGATGGACGTCGACGTGGACTCGCTGGCCTGGGCCTTGCTCCGCAAGGATTCGCTCAGCTCGACGCCTCGCGCAGACTGCCACGGATCGTTACGTGCCAGAGATCACTCCTCCGGCTGGATCGCTGGAGTCAATCGGATCCTCTCTCTCCGCAACGACGACGACGGGTTGGTGTACACCTTCCCGCACTAGCTTTGGCGAGCCCTCGATGCGGCTGGCGACCGTCGCCAGAAGCTGGGCCCGGCCGATCGGCTTGCTGAGGTACTCGTCGCAGCCGGCGTCGAGGCACCGCTCGCGCTCGCCGGCCATGGCGTGGGCGGTCAGCGCGACGATCGGGCCCTGGTAGCCGTTCTGGCGCAAAAGCGCGGTCGCCTGGTAGCCGTCCATCACGGGCATCTGGATGTCCATGAGGACCAGATCGAACGGCTCGCCGCGTGCCCGGGCCGAAAGCGCGGCCTCGACGGCAGCCTCACCGTTCTCGGCCACCACCACCTGGGCGCCGGCTTTCCGAAGGATCAGCGAGATGAGGCGTTGATTGTCGGGTCCGTCTTCGACGAGCAGGATGCGGCAGTCGGGCAGGGGGGCGTAGAAGGGAGACGGCGCCGGCGGGTTGGCCGGCCGTGGACCGGCCGGCGCGGGGCCGCTCGCCGTGGCCGTCTCTTCCAGCGACGCGGCCGGCAGGCTGAGCCGCACGTGGCTCCCGGCGCCGGGCCGGCTGCGGAGGATGGTCACGTCGCCGCCCAGAAGCTCGGCAAGCCGCTTGCTGATGGCCAGCCCGAGGCCCGTCCCCCCGAACCGCCGCGTGGTCGAGGCGTCGGCCTGGCTGAACGCCTGGAAGGCCCGGGCAAGCTGCTCGGCGGTCATGCCGATCCCCGTGTCGATGACGTCGATCCACAGCTCCGGCTTGCCTTCGCCGGCCGGGCTCACCACGATGCGGACCGACCCGGCCTCCGTGAACTTCACCGCGTTGCCCACGAGGTTCATGAGGATCTGCCGGAGCCGGGTCGGGTCGGTGAGGATGGTCTGGGGCACGGGCCCGGCGTACTCGATCCCGAGCTGAAGGCCCTTACCCTCCGCCCGGACGTCCATCGACGATTTCACCTGCTCCAGCAGCTCCGGAAGCGAGCAGGCCGTGCGATCGACGGTCAATTGGCCCGCCTCCACCTTGGAGATGTCGAGAATGTCGTTGATCACGGCGAGCAGGTGCTGGCCGTTCCGCGCGATCACGGCGAGAGCCTCCTGACCCTCGGGGGTCAGGACCTGCTCCAATAACATTTCGGTATAGCCGAGGATCGCCGTGATGGGGGTGCGGATCTCGTGGCTCATGTTGGCCAGGAATTCGCTCTTGGCGCGGGTCGCGGCCAGCGCGGCGAAGGAGTACTCCTCCAGCGAGCGGTTGGCCTGCTCCAGGGCCGAGGCGTGGCTTTTCAACTCCTGCTCGGCCCGCTGGCGCTCGGCGATCTGGGCCTGGAGCTCGGCGGTTCTCTCCTCGACGCGCTTTTCGAGCGACCCGTGCAGGCGGCGGAGCCTGGCCGCCAGGGCGTTGAAGCTCGTGGCCAGGACGGCGATCTCGTCGTTCCCGTCGACCGGAATGGGCAGCGGTGGGGCGTCGTCGTCCTGCTCGGCGGCGCACTGGAACCGCCCGGTGATGGCCGCAAGGCGGCGGTCGACGATCCGCCGGCAGGCAATCAAGAAGCCACCCAGCAACACCAGCGTCCCCACCCCCATGGCGGCCAGTTGGGTGCGGGCCTCCGCCCGGGCGGCCGCCTCCACCCGGTCCATCGGAATGCCCACGGTGTCCAGCGCGATCACGTCGCCCACCACGCGACGAAACCCCGCCTCGCGACCGTACCGGGCCAGCAGGCTTGCCGGCGCATCCTCGGGCCGGCCGTGGCAGCGAAGACAAGCGGCTTCCATCCGCCGCGGAACGCAGCGAACCAGGTACCTCTTGCCGTCCACGTCGAGACGGCCGGACCAACTCCCGGCGTCGGGTTGCCGGCGAAAGTAGTCCAGCAGGTTCAGCTCCTCCGGACCCGCCGTGTTCGACGGATTCCGAGGATTGTCGGAGGAAAACTTGATGATGTACTCCGGCAGCTTCTTGCACACTCGCTGGAACACCCTGCGGGCAACACACGAGGTGGACATCGCCTCGGGGATGAATTCGTCCGGGCCCGTGTGCCGCTCCAGAACCGGCCGGATCTCCTCCGCGACGTGCTGCCGGATGGCCAGATCGAACTCGATGGCCAGCTCCGCCTGCCTCGCAGCCGACTCCTCCGCGCTTCGGCAAGTCGACTGCCAGGTCCTCAGCGTCACGAACGCCGAGAACAGCACGGCAAACAGCCCCAGGGCGATCGTCAGCTTCACGCGGATACTCTTCACGCCTGCACTCCCGTGGCCTGGCTCAGGCCCGCTTCCCTCTCAACGACCTCCCCCTGCCCATCTCCCGCCACGTACACAGAGGGGTCCGTGCAGGTTAACTATAGGTCAGCGACGGGCTTGGACGTGCCACCCTCGGGACGCCCCACCGGCGCATCCGGAACATCGGGAACACTCGCTTCTCGCGTGGGCCGCACCGGCTTGCCGGGGCGAGGCCGGCCCTGCGGAACCGCAGGATCTGGCTGCCGTACCCGCCGAAGTGGTGGCCCACCTGGGGATGCTCTTCGGCCGCATGGCGACCCAGGTTGTGAGCGACCGGGAGATTCTGAGGGGGGCTAATCGGGCGAGGCAGCCTCGGCCGGCGAGGGCTTTCGGCGAAACACGCGGACCCCCTCCGCCGTCAGGCAGAACATGAAATGCGGGAGGAGGCCCTCCATGCCGAGGTAGTTGGGCCTGCAATCCTCGTCCGACTCACGTATCCAGCAGGGCAGCCTGTACCAGTTCCCACCCAACTTGATGCCGATCCATCCTTCCAGTACGGAGACCCATTCGCCGTTGGCAACCCGGATCTCGGTGATTCCGCAGTACTTCAGATTCAACTCGTCCGCGAGTTTGCGCGACACGAGGGTCTGGCGGGCCCCGGTGTCGAACAGGAACTCGGCCACCACCGGAGAGGTCCGCAGGATGCGGGCGTTCCCGACTTTCCAGTAGAGATGGCCATCGGACGGTGCGACCGCCAGGCGGACAACAATCCGGCCGTCCGGCTCGCCTCGGTTCTTGATCTCGGCAACGTGGTAGTAGTGGTTGTGGTCTACCAGCCAGATGATCTTGCCCTGGCGGGTTTCGCTGAGGAAGTCGGTCACAGTTCCACGTCCTCACGGGTGGGGATGTTGACGATCTGCGGGCTCAGCCAGATGAGGTCCTTGTCTTCGATGATCTGCTTGCGGACCTCTTCGTAGTCGTCCCCCACGATCAAGACATAGGCGCCAATCGGTTCGTCGGGCAATCCCAGTCGGCTCGCGACGTCCTTCTCCACAAGAGCCACGATCCGGCCCCCGTACCGGTCGATGATCTCGTCCTGGTTCTTGCGAAACCACTGAATGAACGGGTCTTCCTCAGCTTCCGACAAACCCAACGCCTCCCGACACCTCTCCAAAAGCACGGGCAATTGGTCTTCTCCTTCCTCGTCCTTCTTCGGGAGATAGTCGAATGCCGCCGCCCGAACGCAGGCAATGCAGTCCTCCAGGCTTGGATAGTTAGTATAGACGATGATGGGAGTCGTCGGTGGGAGTAGTCGAAACGTCCTTCCGAAATCCCTGAGGAAGCGGATACCGAACTTCTGGTCCTCTGCCGGCACCGGATCGCCTCCTTCGCTAAAGGAGACCTGGTCTCCAGGTTCTCGGGGCACGTACATGTCAATGACAACCAGGTCGTATGGTCTCGAAGTCCGGTAAGCATCTGCCAACAGCATTAGCGCCTTGCGCCCGTTCTCGGCCTTGTCGACCTCCGCGGGCAACCCGGAAAGGGCGTCGACCATGGTTTCAAGATAGATCTTGTGGTCCTCGATGACGAGGATCCGGGGAAGCTCTCCGCTCATGCCTGTTCCTCCTCATGGGGATGTATGGGAAGGCGAACCACGAAGTGGGCCCCTTCTCCAGGCTCGCCGACCTCTTCAACGTCGCCGCCGTGGACGTTGGCGACACGTCTGACGTAGGAAAGGCCCAGCCCCGCATGGGAGGCCTCATCGGTGGTGGTTTGGGCATCGAACATCGCGCCCCCCTTCTTCAGTCGTGAAACCACGCCGGGGCCATCGTCCTTCACGTGGATTTCGTAATCCGTGCCGCTCCGTGTGCACCAGATTTCGATACTGGAGCGTGCAAACCGCGTCGCGTTGCTCAAGAGTTCGGCCACCACCAACTGAAGGTGAAACTCGGAGGCCTCGACGATCAACTCCTCCCCGCATCCCAGGAAATGAATCCGGTCATCCGCCAGGAGCCTGATCGAGCGTTTCAGGACCTCGCGAACCGTTACCTGGGCGATTTCCGGTCTCCGGTCGATGCTCGCCAGTCCCCCTGCAATCCTCGAGAAGTGCTGCAAGAAGCGGATGGCCTCCTGGAGCCGCTTCACCGGTCCCGTGACTCCGTGCAGACCGGCGAGCAGGTTGCAGTTGGCCTGGAGCGTGCCCATCCAGTTGCTCAGGCAGTGGCCGATCGTTCGTGAGATGTCGACGTAGAACTGGTCCCTCTGCTGCCACACTTGTTGCGTGATGTCCCTGAAGATCCCCAAGAGGCCAATCACCCGGCCCCGCTCGTCAAAGCGTGGGAACTTGTCCGTCAGGAGCGTGCGGTGGCGGCCATCCGGGAAGACCTGGCTCTGTTGAATTGGCCCGCTCGGCGTGCCAGTGGTCATGACCTGACGATCAACACGGCGGTAATCTTCGGCCTGCCCTGGTTGGTTCGGCCACAGGTCGTAGTCCGTCATTCCGATAGGGCTGTCAATGCCGCGGGCATCCTTGTGCCATTCGACAAAACTGGAGTTGCACTCGATGATCCGCCCCTCCAGGTCCTTGATGAAGACACACTGCGGCAAGGTGTTATAGACGCTGCGCAGCAACTCCTCCTGCGTCTTCAATTTGGTCATGTTGCGGCTTATCGCCAAGATCCCCGTGACCTTGTCTCCTATGCGGATGGGCACCGTGATTGTGTAGCTATAGAATCGCGCCCCTTCGGCGGACGTCGCCCAGCGCTCGTTGACCACGATTGACCGGCGCCCTTCGATGATGTCTCGCTCATCCTGCTCTGCGAGCGCTGCGTGCTCCGGATCGAACGTGGCAAAGAGGTCATGATGCGTCTTTCCCACCGCGAGAGCAGGGTCCCCCAGACCGACGATCTCTGCCATGCGCCGGTTGATCAGTTTGAATCGCCCTTGGGTGTCCTTGATGTAGATGGCGTCATCCGACGCGTCGATCAACTGGCGCAAGGTCAGCCTGGCTTCCCGCAGTTGCGTGATGTCGAAGGACACACCCAGCAATTCTGGTCCGTGTCCGGGCAGGTCCAATCGCTGTTTCGTGGTGTGAAGGAAGCGCTGCCTGCCGGAAGCGTCAACGAATTGCTCCTCGTCTTCCCACTCCCTCCAAGGGTACGGCCAGGGGCGCCCGAGAACTGCAAGGTCGTCTCTCCGGAACCCCTTGGCCTGCTCAAGCTGGTCTGGCGACCTGCTCAACTCCCTATCCGTCTTTCCGATGCAGTCGTCCTTGGAGGTTCCGTACGCGTCGGCCACGGCCTGGTTCACGAAGAGAAAACGCGAGTCCTGATCCCTGATGAAGAAAAACGCATCCTTGAGCGAGTTGATCGCCCCCAGGAGTCTCTCCCCGAATCGCGTACTTTCCGTCATTACCGTGTGCGAGCCGGCAAGGTCCACCGGCTTCCCTTCCCCGTCAAAGCGCGCTTGGCCGCGGGCACGGACCCAGACCCATTCGCCGTTGCGATGTCTTAGCCGGAAATCGCACTCGTAGGTGCTCGTTTGTCGCTTGAGGTGGGCTTGAAGCGCCGCCCTGTGCTTGCCCAGGTCATCCGGATGGAGGAGCCGGCAAAACTCCGAATACGACACCTCGTGGTCCTCCTCCAGGCCGAGCATCCTCTTCCAGCACGGAGAGGTCCACACGCGATCGTCGTCGTCTTTGAGGTTTCGGTGCCAAAGCCCGTCACTTGTGCGCTCAACGGCCAGTCGATAGCGATCGAGATCCTCTTGGCCCTCGGTCACGTCTCGGCTGACACCGAAAACACCAATGATGTCGCCGTTGCGATCGCGGAGGGGCAATGTCGTCCTGCGAACCCAGAGGCGATTTGGACGTGCCTGCTGGCAGCCGCTTTCGGGCAGCCGGTATTCTTCCCCGAGTTTCTCGGTGATCGGCTGGCCGCTCTCCATGACCCGGCGCTCGTCCGTGCCGAATTCTTCAGAGCACTTCCGGGTGAAGAAATCGGAGTCGGTCCTGCCGAGGCCGGCCTGGGGGTCGCCCAGGCCAAACAGCTCGGCGGTGGCGCGATTCATGTAGGTGAACCGACCGTCTCGATCCTTGGCGTAGACGCGATAAGGCATGAGATCGCCAATCTGCATCAACTGCTCGGGAGAGAGCCCAGAAGACACAACCTGAACGGACCCCATGCGATTCTCCTTTACGACAGGAGTGCCACGATCTCCGACTCTCTTGCGACGCAGTTGCCGTGACTGTCGCTCACGACCGAATACGTCGGGAGCCTCCAAGGTCCTGCGCTGCGAAGGTGCTGGCGAAGCCAACAACGAGAAAGCGATGCGCAAGACCAACTCATCGGGGCCTCCTTCCACCGCGCACGTGATCGAGTCTGCACCTGGCCGGGGCGAGAACGCCAGCGTTTCCCCCGGCGACGAGCCAAGCCCACATGGATTCATTTTACCAAGAACGTGAGGATGCTGCCCCTGTCACTCGCCCCTGTGCAGTGGATTTCCAGACCCCTCTGTAGGATTATCTCCACGCCCCCACAACCACCCCCCGCCCAGGGGATCCGCCACGGGCCCTGCAACCGGTGCGGGGCTGTGCCTTCCCCCGGCCCGACGCCCCAGGTCCTTCTTTCCTTCCCGCCAGCCCGGTATGATGGGAGGGAGACTCAAGACCGGATCATCGAGCACCTTTCCGGCGCGGCCGGTTGCCGTGGCCGGAGTGACACCACGAAAGGGAATACGCCATGGCCTCTTACACGGTCCCCAGTGTGCGCAAACCGCCCAAGACAAAGAAAAAGCAGGTCCTGCTGGTCGCCAGCGGCGATCTCCGCTCGTCGGCCAACCAGAACTGCTGGCCGGCCCAGAAGGAAATGGAGGACGCCCTGACCAAGGCGGTCGAGGAGGCCGGGTACGAGCTGGTCCGGGCACATCCCTACAAGGAGGACGAGAAGCACGGGTTCATCGGCTCGCAGAAGGAAGGGATGTGCGTGTTCGCCGGGATCGATCCTTCGGCCAAGCTCATCGTGGCCGAGGCCGTCTGGCAGTACTCCCACCACGTCCTGGCCGGGTTGTTGAGCCACCAGGGGCCGATCCTGACCGTGGCGAACTGGTCGGGCACGTGGCCGGGCCTGGTCGGCATGCTCAACCTCAACGCCAGCCTCACGAAGGCGGGGGCGAAGTACGCCACGCTCTGGGCCGAGGACTTCGCCGCGCCCGAGTTCCGCAAGCAGCTCGCCAAGTGGCTCCAGAAGGGCGAGGTCCAGCACGACACCTCCCACGTCACGCCGCTGAAGAAGATCAGGATTCCCTCGGCCGAGCGACGCCTGGGAGAGGCCCTGGCCGCGCAGCTCGCCCGGGACAAGGCGATCATGGGCATCTTCGACGAAGGCTGCATGGGCATGTACAACGCGATCATCCCCGACGAGCTGCTCAACCCGGCCGGCGTGTACAAGGAGCGGCTCAGCCAGTCGGCCCTCTACTACGAGACCACGCAGGTCAGCGACGCCGAGGCCCGGGCCGTCAAGCAGTGGATGGTCGAGCGCGGCATGACCTTCGTCACCGGCCCCAACGCCGAGAAGGACCTGACCGAGGAGCAGATCCTCACCCAGTGCAAGATGTACGTGGCCGCGCTGCGGATCGCCGACGATTTCGGCTGCCACACCATCGGCATCCAGTACCAGCAGGGTCTGAAGGACGTGCTGCCGGCCAGCGACCTGGTCGAGGGGATGCTCAACAACACCGAGCGCCCGCCGGTCACCAGCCGCGACGGCAAGCGGGTCCTCTACGAGGGCCAGCCCCTGCCGCACTTCAACGAGGTCGACGAATGCTCGGGCCTCGACGGGCTGATGACCTACCGGGTGCACCGCGCCATGGGCCAGCCGGTCGAGAACACGCTGCACGACATCCGCTGGGGCGACTGGGACCGCTCCGGCACGGTGAAGGAGTACGTCTGGGTCTTCCTGATCAGCGGCTCGGCCCCGCCCGCCCATTTCGTCGGCGGGTGGAAGGGGGCCTCCAGCGAGCGCCAGCCGGCCATGTACTTCCGCCTCGGCGGCGGCACGCTCAAGGGGATCTCCAGGCCCGGCGAGATCGTCTGGTCCCGCGTGTTCATCGAGAGGGGCGTTCTGAAGATGGACCTGGGCCGGGCCGGCGTCGTCGAGCTCCCCCAGGAGGAGACCGACCGCCGCTGGAAGGAAACCACCCCGCCGTGGCCCATCATGCACGCCGTGCTCTACGGCGTCACCCGCGACCAGATGATGGCCCGGCACAAGGCCAACCACATCCAGGTCGTCTACGCCACGGGCGCCAAGGAGGCCGACGCCGCCATGCTGGCCAAGGCCGCCATGGCCCACGCCATGGGAATGAAGGTCTCGATCTGCGGGACCCGCAAGAACGGAAAGCCCTGGGCGTGAAAGGCGTTCCGGAAAGGCCCTGATTCCATCGTGAGGGGAGCACCTATCGGAGGACCTGTCATGAGACGTCTTGCCTCGAAGTCGTGTTGGGTGTTGTTGGCCGTCGCCGTGCTCTCGGGGGCTGCCCGGGCCGCCGAGCCCGCGCCCGACCTGTTCGTCGCTCCCGACGGCACGGACGGCTGGTCGGGCCGGCTCGACCGGCCGAACGACCAGCGGTCCGACGGCCCCTTGGCTTCTATCGACCTCGCCCGCCAGCGGTTGCGGGAGCTGAAGGCCGGCCAGCCCGACCGGGCCAGGCCCTGGGTTGTGGCCATTCGCGGCGGCACCTATTACCTTCCCAAGACGCTGGTGTTCGAGCCGGCCGATTCGGGCACCCCGGCCGCCCCGGTGATCTACCGGGCCTACGGCGACGAGCGGCCGATCCTAAGCGGCGGCGTGCGGATCATGGGCTGGAAAACCACGGCCGACGGCCGGTGGCAGGCCGTGCTCGACGACGTGAAGGCCGGCAAGTGGGATTTTGCCCAGTTGTTCGTCGACGACCAGCGGCGCTGGCGACCGCGCCTGCCCAAGCAGGGCTACTACACGATCGCGGCCAAGGTGCCGCGCTCCGCGGCGGCGGCTAACCGCGGCGACGATCGGCTCGGCTTCACGGCCGACCAGGTCCGCGGCGACTGGGCCAACCTCAGCGACGTCGAGGTCCTGCCCTTCCACCAATGGTCGATGTCGCGGCTGCGCATTGCCCAGGTCGATGCCCAGAAGCACGTCGTCACCTTCACCGGCAGCAGCCCGACGGCCGACTCCTGGGGCGGGCTCGATCAAGGCCACCGCTTCCTGGTCGAGAACGTGCGCGAGGCCCTGGCCGAGCCGGGCCAATGGTACCTGGACCGGCCCGCCGGGCTGTTGACCTACCTCCCCCGGGCCGGAGAGAAGCCGGACCAGGCGGTGGTCATTGCCCCCCGGCTCGAGCAGATCGTGGCCTTCTTCGGCAACGTCGCGGCTAAGCAATGGGTCCACGACGTCCGGCTGGAGGGGCTCACCTTCGCCCACGCCAACTGGGTTCTCCCGGCGGCCGGACAGGCGTTCGCCCAGGCCGAGATCGGGCTGAACGCCGCGATCTCGGCGGTCGGGGCTCGCAACGTGGCCGTCGACGCCTGTGCCATCCGCCACGTGGGCGGGTACGCCATGGCCTTCGGCCCCGGCTGCCGCGACAACCGCGTCGACAACTGCGAGATGGTCGACCTCGGCGGCGGAGGGGTGAAGATCGGGCACGCCGGAAGCGCCCTGTGGCAGGACGCCGGGGCCGTGCCCGCCGACCCCGAGCTGGTCGTCTCCCGCCAGACGGTCCGCAACTGCACGATCGCGCACGCCGGCCGGCTCCACCCGGCGGCCATCGGCGTGTGGATCGGCCACTCGAACCACAACGTCGTCGAGCACAACGATATCTTCGACCTCTACTACTCCTCGATGTCCGTGGGCTGGATCTGGGGCTATGCGCCGAGCCTGGCCCATCACAACGACGTCGGGTTCAACCACATGCACGTGATCGGCCAGGGGGTGCTCTCCGACATGGGGGGCGTTTACTCCCTGGGCACCTCGCCCGGCACCAGGATCCACGACAACCACATCCACGACGTCCAGTCGTTCGATTACGGCGGCTGGGGGCTTTACACCGACGAGGGCTCGACCGGCGTCGTCCTGGAGAACAACCTCGTCTACCGCTGCCGCACGGGCAGCTTCCACCAGCACTACGGCAAGGAAAACCGGATCCAGAACAACATTTTCGCCTTCGCCACCCAGCAGCAGCTCCAGCGCACCCGGACCGAGCCGCACCTGTCGTTCTGGTTCGAGCGGAACATCGTCTTGTGGACCAAGGGCCCGTTGTTGGGGAGCAACTGGACCGACAACAACTTCAAGCTCGACTACAACCTGTACTGGAACGCCGCGGGGCAGCCGGTGACGTTCTTCGGCGGGCTGGACCTGAAAACCTGGCGGGAGAAGCGCAAGCAGGACGAGCACTCGGTCGTGGCCGACCCGATGTTCGTCGACCCCCAGAAGGATGATTTCCGGCTCAAGCCCGGCTCGCCGGCTTTGGCGCTGGGTTTCAAGCCGTTCGACTACACAAAGGCGGGGCGAACCAGCCCGGCCAGGCTGACCAAGGGCCTCCCGCCCGTCCCCCGGGCGTTCGATTCGCCCAACCGGGTCGAGTGACCGGCCTCTCCCAAATCAGCGTGCGTGATCCCAGGAGGATCGTCTGTAGGGAACGCGCTGCTGTACCACTAACCCCGGATTTCTTGTTTTCCTGCGCAAGAATTGTCAAGTTAGGCAATGTGGGGTTCATCCGACTCAACCGTGCGCAGGCTGAAAAATGTGCCACTGGAAACCGGGCGTGCCGACCGCTGGGTGTGTTTTTTGAGGCATGGCAGGGCAAATGAATGATGGTGGTGACGCTCCGTGGTGGCTTCGGCCACCAGGGCGTTGGTGGAATACCCATTCACTTGCCCTGCCATGCCTCAAAAAACGCACCTCCCCATTGCCAATCCTCTCCGATTTCGCCCACAGCTTCTGTCAAGGACCGTCAATGTTCGAGCCTGCGCACTGTTGAGTCGGATGCGCCTCATTTGGTTGCGGCCGAAGGGCGAGATGGGGCGTTCCCTTGAGGGAGCCGACGCCACGGAACGCCACAGCAGCGCGTTCCCTACAGGCCATCCCATGCCCTCCAGGAATCGTCCAAACCTGTGTAGAGCGGGGTCACTCGAACACCAGCGTGCCGAACTTGCGGAACTCGTGGAAGCTGGCCCCGACCCGGGCCCAATCCCAGCTCGTGGCCCGCCCGTCGTCGTAATCGACGCGATAGAAGTTGGCCCGCCACCGCGTGCCCGGCTTCGGCGGGACGTTACCCAGCGGCTTGAGCACGTCGTAGGGCAGGAAGACCTCGGCCTTCCAGCCGGCGACGGCCGCCCCCGGCTTTTTCGGCCCGCCGGCCGCGGTCGTGGCCTTGCGGGTGCGGCGCAGCCCCTCGTAGTGCCAGGGCCGCCAGCCGAGAAACTCCCCCTGGAAATTGGGGATCAGGATCGGCAGCTCGAACCCCAGCGGCGAGATCTCGTACTCGAAATAGACCGGGTGCCGCTCGTCGGTCCAGAGGAAGAACTCGAAGACGTCTTCGGTCCACAGGTCGAGGAAATCTTCCTGCATCGTCGCCGTGATCTTCTTGTCCGTGGCGTCCATGAGCACGTACAGGCCGGTTGCGGAATAGAGCACCTTGACGCGCGTCTGGTACGGATGCTCCCGGGCCGTGCGGAGGTGCAACGATTCCCAGCGGGCCTTCTGCCAGGCGGGCGAGTCGCCCCGGCCGCTGACGCCGAAGTCTTCGGTCCTGGGGACGCGCAGCACCCTGTCGCGGTCCTTCGGCCCGGCCGCGTCGCCCGGGGGCTCGGCCGCCCCCAACCCCATCGCCCCGGCCAGCCCGAGCAACAGCGAGCCCATCAACACGCAGCGATTCATGGCAACGTCTCCTTGGGTTGTGCTGAGTTCCTGCAAGATACCCGGCGGGCTCGCCGCGTCAAGTGCCGTCGGACCCTCGCGGCCACGCACACGAAGGTGAGGACAAGGCTTGTGCCGCGGATCGGCGGTGGCCACAATAGGGAGCCTGGGGGCCTGTAGACTGTAGGGTGCGTGCTTGCACGCACGCAATTCTGCAGGAAAGGCCGCGCGTGCGTGCTACAAACATGTTTCCGCAACAGAAACGAACGAGCATTGTCCCGCAGGAGGTTTTGGCCATGTCGAAGGTCCTTGCGATGCTACTCGGAGGGCTGCTGGGCCTGGTGCCGGCCGTGACGGCCGTGACGGCGGTGGCGGGCGAGGGTCCGGGCGCTTCGAGCAACTACAAGGGGCTCAAGGTCTCGCCGCCGCCCGCGGCCGGGACCTGGGCCATCCTCGACCGCGACGGGGCGAGCCGCCAGGTGCCCAAGTACCTGTCGTCGCTCGGCCAGGGGGAAACGGGAACGGGGGCGATCGTCTCCCCGCCCTTCCGGGTCGAGGCCGACGCCATCCGATTCACCCTCTGCGGCCACGACGGCCAGGGCGGCGGTGCCAACAAGAACTTCATCGCCTTGATCGATGCCAAGACCGGCAAGACCCTGCAACAGACCACAGCCCCGGGCAACGACGCCGTGCAGGAGCGTTCCTGGGACGTGGCTGCCCTGCGCGGACGCGAGGTCCGCATCGAAGTACACGACGGCGACCCGGGCGGGGCGTTCGCCTGGCTGGGGATCGGCCGGATCGACGCCGGGCCGGCCCTGCGGGTCGAGTTCAACGATCGCATCCCGGAAGGATGGACGGTTCGGGCCCGGCCCGCCGAGATCCGCACCGAGGTCCGCACCGAGGTCCTTGCCGGCGGCGTGCCGTTTCTCCGGTACCCCTCGCAGTACACCCTAACCCCAGCCTCGGGAGCCCTGGAGATCCCCTGCGGGTTCGAGGCCGAGCGGGTGTTCTTCCTCGGCTGCACGGTGCCGGGCGGGAAGCCGGGGGAAACCTACGGCTGGATCGAGATCGTGTACCAAGACGGCCCGCCGGATCGATTCCCGCTCCTGCTCGGCTTCACGCTGGAGAACTACGGGAAGCAGCTTGGCGGTTCCAAGGCGATGCACCTCCACCGCTCGGCCGACCCGTTCCAGCACTACCTGGTCCTGGCCCCGCGGCGGGCCGTAGTCGAGAAGATCGTGCTTCGTCGCCAGCCCAACGCCGACCTGGTGCCGCGGATCACGGCGGTCACGTGCCAGACCGCCGCTTCCGGCGAGCGGCTTGTCGCGCTGCCCCAGGGCCCCGCGGACGCCGGCGAGGAGGCGTGGATCCGGGCCCATGCCATCCGCTCCAACCTCCCCGACAGGGACGAGATCGGCAAGGAGATCCGCCGGGCGCACAAGGTGCCGCCGCCGTGAGCGGCGGGGGCTCAACCGTCGGCTGCCGCCGACGGCTGGGGGGAAGAACGCTTGCCTTCGTGCGGATTTCTGGTACGGTGGGAGCAGGGCCGAGTGGCGGAACTGGTAGACGCACGGGACTTAAAATCCCGTGGGGGTCAACCCCCGTGCGGGTCCGAATCCCGCCTCGGCCACTGCGGTAACAGCCCCGGTCCTGGTTCGTCGGGTGGGACGAAGATTCGTAGGGTGGGACAAAGTCCCACCAAGTGTGCGTCTGACGATCGGTGCGTCTCGGACCTGATTGATGGTGGGACTTCGTCCCACCCTACGAGATTCCATCCAAATCCTCTGCCCCGTCACGGCCCGATCTTCAGGTCCCTGGCAAGCTTGCTGCGGTAATCCTCCAGGTTGAGCCGGGTGCCTTCGCGGAGATTGGTCAGGCCGCTGGAGCCGAGCGTCTCGACAAACGGCTTGAACCGGCGCACGGCCAGGACCACGAATGTGACGTCGCCCTCCTTCTTGGCGGCCTCGATCCGGGCCCGCTCCGCGATGGCGTAGTCGACGCTCATGCGCGAAAGCTTCACGCGGCGGAGCACCTCGGGCTGGCCGGCGGCGAGCTTCTCGGCCTCCTCCCAGAGCCCGTCGGCCCGGGTCAACAGCTCGTTGGTCAGGTGGGTGCTGGCCGGGGCGGCCCAGATGGCCACGTGGACGTTCTCCCGCTCGGCCCGATCGTGCAGCGCGTCGAGGTACGTGCGGATCGGCCCGGCGGCCTGGCCGTAGTAGCCGGCGAGGAACTCGTCGATCGCGGTGTTCTCGTCGTAGTCGGGGTTCCAGAGGAACTTGGCCGTCAGGTAGCCCCCCAGGGCGGCCATCTCGCTGTGCGGCGTGTCGTAGGTGTCCTGCTCAAAAATCCCCTTGACGTTGTTCTTGACGTACAGCCGGATGTTGTCGTTGCGCACCCGCTGGTTCGGGAACGGCAGCAGGTAGTGGCTGAAATCGGTCACGTAGTCCCACACCCAGAGGCGTTGGGAGACCTTGGCCCAGCCCTCGAGGTCGTCGCGGAACTTGCGATTGGCCGGGCCGTCGCAGGTGCCCAGCGGGTGCGAGAAGCAGCACTCGATCGAGCACAGCCGGACGATGACGTTGGGGCGCGGCCGCCACTGCCTGGGCGGACGCCGGGTCCACTGGTAGGCCAGCGTCTCCACCGCCTTGTCCGGAAACTCCTTCTCGATCGCCTCCGCCACCCGGTTGACCAGGTAGAAGACCGGCGCCCCCTGGCTGTCCTCCTTGCGGGCGATGGCCTGGCACTGGTCGCACTCGCAGTGCATGTCGGTGTCGTTCTGCGAGACGGAGAAGACGAAGGCGTCGGGCTGGGCCTTCATGGCGGAGCGAATCCCCTCGGTGCACAGCCGGATCACCTCTTCGTTGGTCGAGCACACCTGGGCGTAGCCGTCCTGCCGCTTGCCGCCGACCAGGGAGAAGTACTCGGGATGGTCCTTGAAGTACTTTCTCGGCGGCACGAGCGTGTCGAAGGTGTGGACGAAGAACCCGTCGCCGAAGAGGACCTTCCCGCCGTGCCGGGCCTCCAGCCGGCCACGCGACGAGTTGACCCGGTTCCGCGCGCACCAGTCGCCGTCAAAGCAGTCGAAGGTGAACGGCTCGCGGTACTCGAGCACGGGCACCTTGCGGTCGTCGATTGTGCCGAGCACCAGCCGCTCGGTCTTGGGAATGCGGCTCACCCCGGGGGCGAACCAGCGGCAGCCGAGGTGATCCTCCAGCAGCCCGTACACCCCGTACAGGTTCCCCCGGAGCGACCCGCCGGCAATCACCACGCTCTGGCCGACCGTGCGGATGACGTACCCTTCCCGTCCCAGGGCGGCAAAATCGACCTGGACCTTGAGGTGCTCCAGCCGAGAACTCTTGCCCAGCACGATTTCCTCCGGCGCCGGCGCCTGGCGGTCGGAGACGATCGGCAGCCGGGCCCCAGAGATCTCCTGGAGGAACTTCTGGAGCTCCTCAGCCCCGTGCCGGGTCGACGCCGAGGCGTCCTCTGCCACCACGATGCGGTAGGCCGATCGGCCCCCTTCGGCCAGGACGATCGGGTCGGCCTGGGCTGCGGCCCCCATGGCCAAGACAACAAGAACCGCCGGTGCCAGCGCTGTGATTGCCCGGATCATCGTTGGGATCCTCCTCATGTTGGGTGAACTTCTGCCGCTTGCGGCTCAACACTCCGCTTGCGGCTTAGCAGCCCAGTATTCGGCCATCTTGACGAACTCGTCGAACATCACGCCGGTCATCTCGGGCCGGACGGCCAGGGCCTCCGGATCGCCGTAGTTGAACACGATCAGCCCCCCGGCCGGCGTGCTCCAGTTCTCCACAAGCTGGCGCACCTCCCGGCGGATCTCCTCGACGTTGCCCCGGGGGAGCGTGGCCTGGATGTCCGCCGTGGTCAGGAAGCACACCTTGCCGCAAAACTGCCGGCCGAACTCGACCAGCCCGTAGCACTGCGGCTGCTGCATGTTCAGCACGTCGACCCCCAGCTCGATCAGCCGCGGGACGAAATCGTTGATCCGCCCGCAACTGTGCAGGATCACGTGCCAGCCGTGGCCGTGGAGCGCCTCGAACATCATCCGGTAGCGTGGGGCGAAGAAGCGGTCGAACACCTGGCGGCTGAGGAAGGTTCCCTTTTGGGTGCCCCAGTCGTCGGTCAGGAACACCGCGTCGATGCGGTCGCCGAACCGGCGGCGGAGTTCCTCGAGCTGCTCGAGCTTGAACTGAAGGACCATGTCCAACGTCCGCTCGACCCGCTCCGGCTCGAGATAGAAATCCTCCATCATCGCGGCAAACCCGCGGAGCATGTGCAGGCGCTCGACGAGGTTGAAATGGCAGGTCACGGCCACGAACCGCTCCCCCGCCTTGGCCAGCTCCGGCTCGATCCGGGCGAAGTAGAACGGGTTGCGGGGGTTGGGCGGGCGGTAGGTGTCCAGGGCCGACCAATCGGCCAGCGGATGGCCCACCACCTGGCCCATGTTCTTCACTTCGGTTCGGGCCCATTGGCAGCCCCAGTCGTCGGGCGCGGCGTTGTCGAAGAACCAGCCGGCCTCGGCGCGATCCATCTCCCAGACGTCGCAGACGTCGTCCGGGGCCCAGTCGACCTGGTGCTGCCAGAACGGCAGGCGCGGCGGCTGGCCGAAGCGGATGGCACGGTGAACGATCTCGCGGGACTGCATGGCAGCCATGATACCCGCCTGTGGGACGGGTTGCCAACCCGTCCTACGAGAACACCAAGTGGGACGGGTTGCCAACCCGTCCTACGAGGCCAGCAGCTCGGCGGCGGTTTGGACGTCGGTGACCAGGTGCGTCCAGAGCCTGAGGCTGGGTTGGGTCAAGAGCGGGAGCAGGGCCTCGGTCTTGGCGGTGCCGCACTCGCTGCAAGGCCCGGCCAGGAGCACGACGTACTTGTCGGGCCGCTCGATCCGCCGGACCAGGTCGGCGATCTCGAACAGGGTGACTGCCCGGACCGGGCACCCCTCGACGATCGGTCCGGCGGCGCTGTAGGGCCTAAACTGCACGTCCCCCACCCAGTCCATCGACGCCAGCGCGTGGAGAACCTCCGGGCGAAGCTCCCCTTTGGCGATGAGGTGCTTGAGGTAGCCGCTCAGCAGGCCGTGCTCGTCGCGGGCCGTGGCGAAGGAGGTGACGACGACGTCGATCTCGTCGGCCCGCTCGAACGACTCGTGGACCCCGGGGTGGCCGATGACCTTCTCGTACTCCTCGCTCAGCACGACCGGTGCCGAGAACAGCCCGACGAATTCCGCCTTGATCAGGAGGTCGTCGAAGTAGCTGAAGTAGGTCACGGGCGCCTTCTGGGGCTGGTCGACGAGAAAGCCCCCGGCGGTCAGGGCGTGCAGCACGAGGCGGGGGCACTCCAGGTCGGAGTACAGGCGGCTGGCCAGGCGCTTGGCGACCATCATGGCGGAGAAGCCGCCGCCCAGGCCGAGGTGGACCCGGGGACTCGCCACCCCCTGCTCGCGCTTCCTCTTGCCCAGCCGCTTGACCAGCGAGAGGATCAGGTCGGCGCCCGCGGCCGCGACGTGCGTCGGCGCGTCCCGCCCGCGCCGGTTGACCACCTGGATCCGCTCCGTGTCCTCGGCGTACTGGGCCACCGAGTACCGCTCGGCAAGCCGTTGGGCAAAGTGGAGCTCGCGGGGCGCCTGCAAGAGGAGGTAGCTGCGCCGGGCGGCCTCCCAGAAGAGCGGGTAGATGCGTTCCCGGGTCAGGTCCTTGCGTCCCCATTTCTTGTTGAGCCAGTCGGCGATGGCCGCCGCCGAGCCCAGCCGCTCCGACTCGGCCCGGCCCCCGCGCGGATCGGGTGGCCGCGCCAGGTGCGACAGGAACCGATCGCACACGGCGAACACCAGCTCGTCGCTTTCCTGGGAGGGATGCCAGCGTTTCTTGCGGGGCACGGGCGGTCTCCTCGGCCTCCCCGTCCGGTGCGGTCGGCCGGCGGTGTCCCCGGCGCGGAGGTCAGAACGGCACGTTCACCTCGAGCACGAACTCGCCGCTGAATTCCTTATCATACCCCTTGCGCAAGGGCATGACGAGTCCCGGGGTGATCGTTGCCCCGCGGCCGAAGACGAAGTGCACGCCGAGCGTCAGGTTGAGATGGTCGAAGCGGTTGATGATGCTCCGGATCTCGATCGCGTCCGTTCCGAAGGCCGTCGCCTCGGAAACGCGGATGTTGTCGGCGTCGTTCAGCGAGCTGGTGTAGTGCAGCTCGAGGCTGGGCACAATGCCGGTCAGCCCTTTGCGGAACGGGCTCTCGTCGCGGTAGAGCCACCAGTTCATGCTGGCGTCGGCGAAGAGGATGGGCTGATCGTCGAGGCGCCCCAGCAGGGGGAGCGGTCTGGCCGGCAGCGGCTCCACCGACCCGTAGATCCGATTCCCCCTGGGCATCACGTCGAGCTGCACGAAGGACTGGAAGAACAGGCGGTCGTTGAGCTTGTGGGCCAGTCCCAGGTAGGGCTGGAGTCGCACCATTTCGTTGTTCAACTGCACGAGCTGCACGCCGTCGAAGTCGAAGAGGCGCGCGGCGTCCGCGGTGGGGAAGACCAGCCCCATCCCGCCCGCCAGGATGGTGCGGTCCGTTTCGGCCAGCACGTGCTTGTAGATCAAGGTCAGGTTGCCGAACTCGGTGTTCGTGAAGTTGCGCTCGTCGGTGAACTGGTCGCTGTTGAGGGTCGAAGAGAACGGGATGCGCAACTCGAGGGAGGCCATGCCGTCGAAGAACGTCTTCTCGGCGCCGGCGATGTAGCGGTTGACGTTGACGTACCCGCCCCCGTCGAGGATGACGTTGTCGAAGTAGTTGTAGGTGAAGAAGAAGCGGTCGCGCGGGATAGGACTGTTGTTCTCCGCCAGCTTCAACGTGCGAATGCCCAGCGGGGGAAGCTCGAGCACGACCAGGGCGACGGCGTTGACGCTGATCTTGCCGTCGCTGAACTGCAAGTCGGTGACGTCGCCGTTGATGGCCGGATCGGCCGGCGACTGCCCGCCGTTGAGGGTCGCCGTCGAGCCCACCTTGGTGTTGAAGCTGTTCCCCGATGCCCTGCCCTGATAGCGGAGCAGCCGGCTGGTGGGGTTGGCAACGACCCGGGTAAGCTGCCACGTGTCGTTCAGACCGTCCGCCGACGCGTCCGTTCCGTTCGGCCCGCCAAGGTAGGTGCCGGGAGTGTAGACGGTCTCCTGTCCGCCGCCCACGGAGAACCCGCTGAGGTTCTGGCCGGGCAGGTAGCCGGTGGCGAAGCCGCTCCCTTTGACCACCGGCACCTCCAGCGTCGTGGTCCGTCCGCTGCCGCCGTGGGCATCGCCGATGATCCCGACGATCCCGGAGCTGCGGATGCCGGACAGTTCCGTGGAAGTGGGTCCGAACTCGCGGGCCCTAGGCGCGAGATCCTCGGGCGGGACGCGGCCTTCCTCCGGGGCGACGGCCTCGGGGGCGACGCCTCCTTCAAGAGTCTCGACGCCGCGGCGGCCGCCCAAGAGTCCGCCCCGGCGGCGGCACGGCGGGCAGTTGCGGCCGGCCAGACCCGGCCACCCGGCCAGCGCATAGCCGTCCGAAGGATCGACGGCCTCGCCCGGCGCCGCGGAGCCGGCCTCAAGAGGCTCCGGCAGCGACGGTAGGTACCCCTCGGCGAACTGCCCGCTCAGCTCGCCGAACCCCTCGGGGGCCTCGGAGGAGAACCAGCCGACCGACTCGAGAGGACCGAAGACCTGCCCGTCGGGAATCGCCGCGGAGGCCGCCTTGGGCTGGCCAAGCCGAGAGGGCTGCTCGCTGCCCGGCTCGACCGGCGGGGCTGCCGAGGGCCCGCGCACGCCGCGGCACGCCTCCAACGCCGCGGCCGCCGCGCGCCGAACGTGCGGGGAATTCTCCAGAGGACAGCCTTGCGCGTCCTCCCCGCGGGCAATCTTGGCCAGCTTGTTCATCACCTGGGCATCGCAGCAGCTTCCCTGGTTGCACTGCGTGCACGGATCGCCCGCCGCCCGGCACAAAGCCACGGCGGCCTCGTACCGAACCTCCTCCTCGCAGTCGTCCAGGGCGGCCAAGAGCGCGGTCTTCACGTCGTCTCGATACTTGTTGCACGCGCAGCCGACCGTGGCCAGGTACTTGATCGCCTTGATCTTCTGCTCGGCCAGATCGGCGTCGGCCTTGCTCCCGGCGGCCGCCTGCATCGCAGGATTGTCCGACTGGAGGTTGGCCGGATCGGCTATCCGCTTCAGCGGCGGCGCTCGCTCCAGCTTGGAACGATTGCCCAGCGGGTTGACCGTGGCGTCGCGTATCTTGTCGACTGCTCGGGGGATTCCCAGGAACTCCCAGACCGTCGGCGGCGCGGGCGACTGGGCCCTGCCGTCGACGTGCATTCCCGCCAGCAGCCCCAAGACCCCCGCGGCTGCAACGACCGTTCCCACGACCACCCGTCGATTCCGAGAGCCTCTCATTCAACGGACCTCCATGTCCCCGGGCAGCGATTGGCCGCGTCACGGCCCCCAAGGGAAACAATCCCCCCCCAAGAGCCCCTCTTCGGACTCTATCGTCCGTCCGCCTTTACGGCCTTTAGCAGCAGCGCATTCCGGGCAAGCTGGCGGGACCTACTGCCCGGCACGAAGTGCGAGCCCAGGGGTGAGGAAATGGGCAAGATGGGCGGACGAATGGGGTTGTCACGGTCTCTACTAAAGCCGGAAAACGGCGAAAGACGAAGAACCACTCGTGTGAAGGCAAAGGTTAGCAGCCCGCGGTGCCGCGCACCCGCGGGAGCTGTGGCAGATTTGGACACGGAGGTCGGGGTGATGAGAACTTCCTGCATCGCGGGTGCGGTCCTTGCCGCGGTTCTTCTTGTGGGGGCGGATCGCTTGGCGTGGGGGGCGGCGCCACCGGCCCCGGTCCCGCCTGCGCCGACCACGTTCTGGAACTTCCTGGGCATCCCCCAGGGGTTTCAGAAGGTCCGTGACGCCACGACCAATCCGCTGGGCAATCATCCCAAGTGGGAGCGCAAGCCCGCACTGAAGCGGATCGCCGACCCCGCCAATCTCGCCTCCGACAACCCGGCGATCCAGGCCGCGGCCAAGATCAAGGCCGACGCCGACCTGGCACCGCAGAAGATCAAGGCGATCAAGTACCTCGCCACGGTTTGCTGTGGCTGTGCGAAGAACAAGGAGGAGGTGCGCGACGCCCTGCTGGCCGCCCTGGACGATTGCACGGAAGACGTGCGCTACGAGGCGGCGGTCGCTATGTGTCAATGCGCGGGCAACGTCTGCACGACCTGCAATCGGGGGAGCTGCTGCGACGCCAAGATCATGAACAAGCTGACGAAGATGGCCGAGGGCAAGGACGCCCAGGAGTGCTACCTGGAGCCTTCGGCCCGGGTGCGGGCTGCGGCCGCCTACGCCTTGAACGCCTGCCAGCAGGTCCATCGTCCGACCGCGGCTCCGCCGCCGCCGCCTGAAGGGGTGGAGAGCCCCCGCATCGCCCCGCCGAAGGTGCCCGGTGTTGAGCAGCCGTCGGTATCTCCCAGTCCCAGCGACGAGCCGCCGAAAAAGGCCCCCGCGGTGCCGGAGAAGCTCAAGGACGTGCCCGTCCCGCCCAAGACCTCGGCGGAGCTGGAGGAATCGGCCTCGACGATGAAGATCCGGATCATCGCACCGGCGGCCTACGACGAGCCGTCCAAGGCCCTGACCACGAAGGCCGAAGGGCCCAGGCCGGAGGCCAGGAAGGCCGCAGCCCAGCCCGCGGTGGCCTGGCCCGCCGCCGCCGCCCTGCTCGACGCCCGGTGGCAGCGGCCGATCATCGCCGGCCCACGGTACTAAGTGGGCCGACGCGGCCTATTCTGACGGGTGGCACGGGCATCTCGCCCGTGCTCGGCACTCGCCCCTCGTCGGCAGATTGACGCCGCTGCTGCAATATGCCAAGCTGACGGTGGAGCGCGTGCCGTGGGGTCATTGGCGTCAGGTCTTGACGTGACCCCATGCCTCCATGCGCGGAAGATTGTCGTGCCGGCGATCGTGGATGCGATGGGCGTCTGGCGCAGCTCCGGGCACGTCTGCGAAGGAGCGGCGACGCCGCAAAAAGTTGAATGTCAAGACCTGACCCCAGCGTCCCCGTGACCCCAGCGTCCCCGCCAGCGTCCCCCCTGAAGTGAATCATGTGCGCGGTTTCTTAAGGACCGGTGAGATGACGAGTGAAGCCGTCGCGAACGTGGCGGCTGATCTCGCGTTCCGTTTCTTCAGATTCTAGTGGAGAAATGAAATGGAACAATGGGTTCAGATCATCCCGCCCTTGCCAAGAAGCGAAGCGGAGAGTCGCTTCGAACAATGGAAGCTGGAGGAGCGCGCCCGGGGCCGCACGGTGCACGAAGACCGGGTACGGAAGGACTTCATTTGCGCGGAGCATGGTACAACGCTCGTTCGCTACTGCGTGTTGTGGGAGGGAGATTCCCGGGATTCCGGTTCCGGAGACACGAGCTGATTGCGGCGTGGGGGGCTCTGGGGGGCTCTAGGGTCAGGCCGTGATTTGTGATTAGCGGGTGCAGGGGGTCCGGCTCGGGGTCGGGGTCCGGCTCGGGGTCAGGTCTTGACATTTAACTTCTGAGGCGGCACGCTTGCGGGGCTTTGGGTCAGGCCGTGATTTGTGATTAGCGGGTGCAGGCTGCGCGGCACCTGCTGGGCTGGGGCACGGCCGCGGGCCCGTTCATCGTCTACGGCACGGCCTTCGGGAACGTCACCGCCGGGGAGGACGCCGCGGCCTGGGTCGTGGGCAACTTCGTCGGCAGCGTCACCGCCTCGGACTACGCCGGGGCCGTGGTCCTGGGCAACTTCCGCGGCTCGGTAAGCGCCGGCCTCGATGGCTTCCTCCTCGGCGAGGGCAACCTCACCGCCTCCTTGAGGCATTGGGGTCAGGTCTTGACATTTAACTTTTGGGGCGGTATGCTTGGGTGCTATGGCTCGGCCGTTGCGGATCGAGATCGAAGACGGCGTGTATCATGTAACCAGCCGCGGCTGGCAGCGGCAGGTCCTGGTGCGCGACGACCTGGACCGGCAGCGCTGGCTCGACCTGCTGGACCGCGTGGCCACGCGCTGCGGATGGCGGGTGTTCGCGTGGGTCTTGATGAGCAACCACTTCCATCTCTATCTGCGGACGCCCCGGCGCAACCTGTGCGCGGGCATGCACGACTTGAACTCGGGGTACGCCAGCGGCTTCAATCGTCGCTACCGGCGGTGTGGGGCGG
>Ga0315290_10000070_pt1 | contig 56566 bp, 56 predicted proteins | sample YL17G12_0_MG_FD_203627 | JGI IMG/M metagenome (GOLD analysis project Ga0315290, IMG submission 203627) | Sediment microbial communities from Yellowstone Lake, YNP, Wyoming, USA - YL17G12_0 | ecosystem: Environmental > Aquatic > Freshwater > Lake > Sediment | place: USA: Wyoming | collected... | reverse complement strand
GAACCGGAAGAAAATCCAGTGCAAATATTTCTGTGCCATTCTTGATGAACCGCCGTATGCGGACCCGCATGTACGGTGGTGTGAGAGGGGGCGGTTAGCCGCCGTCCCCTACTCGATTAATAATGGTTGTGTATCAGTCCGCAGCCACTGGCATGGTGCCTGATTCTTCTTCGTGCAGGAACAGAGTGACCAATCCTGCAACCAGAGTCAACAGAGAAGTAAAAGCAAAGACAGCAGTTATTCCGCGAGAGTCTGCCAGTGGTCCGCAGAGCAGCGTACCGATGGCTCCCACAGAAAACATGAAGCCCAGAGTTAATCCAGAGGCTGTGGCCATACCGGTGGGGAGAGCTCGTTGGGCAAAGACGACCACGATGCTGTGGACTGCGCCAGTCAAAGCCCCGGAAAGAGGAACAAGTAGGTAAAGCCACGGCGACCAGCCCACTTGGGATATGGCATAAAGCGGGATGGATGCCAATAGTAGCATCGCCATGGCAACACGTTGTTTGCCCAGCCGGTCAGCCAGATTTCCACCGATCACATTTCCGATGGCCGAACCGCCGCTGAACAGACCAACGAAAAGACCGTACACAGCCGCTTGTTCACCAAAGTCACTGATATATTTGGGAATGAATGTGGACATGTTGGATTGCGCCCACGCTTGCAGACCTCCGACGATTGCCAGTGAGATGATGAACCGTTTGCTGCCGGCGATGTGGAATTTTTGTCCAGGATGGCTGATTTTTGGATGAGGCAGAAAATCCTTCAACTGCCAGGCAGCATTCAGCCCGATGGGTACGGCGGCGATGGGCAAGATGATCAACCCGATAGGTCCGTAAACCTCCAGTAGAGGGCCGCCGATGATCGGGCCGAAGAAATAACCGCTCTGCCCGAACAGGAAAAACCAGGAAGTGGCGGTGGTTTCACGATGTGAAAGTTTTGTGCGTCCACGCAGGGTGGCATGCATCGTCCCGGAAGGATGGAAGGCCGCGGAGCCAAGACTGGCGAGGATCAAGCAAGGAATTGCAAAATGCACAGGAAGGAAGAGAGCCAGAGTGAACAACCCGGCCATCCACAGGATTCCGCCTGACGCGAGCAGGCGGGAACGTCCATACCGGTCACTGAGCCAGCCAAAAATCGGCTGCGAGAGTGACGCGACGCAGACATAAAGCGTGGTGATGGCGGCGTAGGTGGTGTTGGTCAGTCCTAGCTCTGCACTCCAATAGGTGAGCAGAACCGAGCGTTGGCCGTTCATCATGTCCACGATCAAATGGCCAAGCGCGACCGATGAGAACAAAGCGTCAAGAAGAAGCTTCATGTCCACTTACCGATACAAATTGTTCTTTTGGATATAGTCGTACACCGGGGGGAGAAGGTAATACCTGTAGTCTCGCCCTTCAATAATACGCCGGCGGATGTCACGCGAGGCAATTTCCAGCCGTGGGGCATTTACATACTGTAACTTTTCGGAAATTCCGGGGATACTTTGCTCAAGTACTTTCAGGTCGATCTTGTCATCAGGGCGGTGCATCACGCCCAGGCTGTTTACCAAGGAGACAAGTTCCACAGGGTGATACCAGGTTGGCAGGTCCCGCAGGGAATCTCCCCCGACCAGTAGAACGAGATCTGCGTCAGGATATGTGGATTTGACCACCTGGACGGTCTCAACCATGTAATGGGGACCCGGACGGTCGATCTCGGCGCGTGACAATTCAAATTGCGGATAATCTGCAATCATGAGCTGGATCATGGACAAGCGGTGTTCAAGTGGAGTGATGGTTTGGTCCAATTTGTGAGGCGGGGCGGGTGTGAGGACCCATAGTAACCGTTTTAAAGCGAGCTGGTCAAATGCCTCGCCCGCCAGGATCAAGTGTCCAAGGTGCGGAGGGTCGAAGGTCCCTCCAAAAATGCCGATCAATTCACGCATAGCCAAAGTATAACCTCATGCATGTCTTTATAAAAGATTCACAATTTGTTCATACAATATTCACAATTGGGAAGTAAGATTGCATTAATTATCAAGAAAAAAAAGGAGAACCTATGAGTAAAACTTGGAAGTGGATTATTGGTATCTTGATAGCGCTGGTCGTACTGGCGGTTTTTGTTGCAGTACCCTTCGGCATGCACCAATTTGCCGGTCGATATGCTCGACAATTTCAAGAAGAAGGGAATCAACAAGGTCTAAACGACAACGTTGGACCCGGTGGCCAGGGCGGAGAGTACAACTCTGGTACCTGCTTGATGAGACGTGGCCAGGGCGACTTTGATGAATTTGGCCCCGGCATGATGAGACGTGGATATGGTTATCCCGGTGGTATGATGGGAGGCGGTTTCGGCTTCTTTCACTTCGGCGGGCTCTTCATGGGGCTGATCGGGCTGGCTGTACTTGGGCTGGCGGTCTATGGGGTTGTCGCATTATTCAACCGGCGCCCGGCTCCAGTTGTGGTACCCGCACCGGTTTCCCCTGTTTCGACGCATACGTGCGCCAATTGCGGAAAGCCTGCCCAAGATGAATGGAAAACCTGTCCCTACTGTGGAACATCCTTATAATATCATTGGGTCTTCAATTAATCAAAGACTCCCCTCTAACATAGAGGGGAGTCTTTGATTCCAGCTTAAATGAAATTTTATTAATGTGCGGACCCTTCCGATTGAATAACAGAAGGGTCTGCTTTGGGAGGGGAGGATGGTAGATTATGTCTGGATCGATAACGTCATAATAAAGGATAGCCGGATGCCAGTCAAAGGTCATCCGGCGGTTGTAAAGAATCTGCAAAGTTGAAAGAATGAAATGAACTAAGCCCTCATTTCCTGCCGGACTGTATGGTAAAGGCTCTCCGCCTTAAGCTCTGCGAGGGCATAGCAGGGTGCTTTGAGATGGTTTGCGAGTTGTTGGGCAAGACCCTGGTCAAAAGCAGCGTGTTCCATGTTGATCACGATGGATTTGACCTCCTCGATGGCGATCAACTCAGCAAAATGCTGGGCTTCCTCCTGGGGAGATAGAGATCCGATGGATACATTCCCTGCGCCGTCAGTCAGGACAATTAACAATGGTTCCACATCCGGGTGGAGATATTTTTCCTGGCGTAGGATATCCGTTGCCATGAGTAATCCTGCCGAAAGGGGAGTTTTCCCTCCCACCGGGATTTCAGCCAAGGCCCTCTGCGCAAGCTGGATCGAATTGGTTGGAGGTAGAACCAGGGTTGCCCGGTCCTTTTGAAAGACGATTAATCCCACGCGGTCACGCCTTTGGTAGGCATCGGTTAATAGGGAGAGAATTGCACCCTTGGTGGCATTCATCCGTTCTGCCACAGCCATCGACCATGACGCATCTACTAAAAATAAAACGAGATTGGCGGTCTTCTTGACCCTGATCTTTCGCTGCAAGTCGCCACGTTCAATAGCAAACGCCATTTTTTTACGCTTTTCCACGCGGCGTTTCTGGTACGGGGCGGCAGCGCGGATTGTGGCATCGAAAGCGATATCAGTGGTTTTGCCGTTGGCGGGCCGAGCTTTGATATACCGGCCGCGTTTGCGCTCCGTATGGGTGCGAGACCGACGACCCGCATTTTTACGGGAAAGTTTGTCGAGAGGAGTATCGAGCCTGCGGGGAATAAAGGTCTCGCCGGTCCGTACTTTTTGTCCGCCATCCCACCAGTTGGCGTTGTGGGAAGCAAATACATCCTGACGGGATGGGTCTGGAGTTCCCTGAGATTGCTCAGGGCTTTCTTCAGTTTTTTCGTCTAAGACCGATTTTTTTTTTCACCGGAATCATCGGGCACAGGTTGTTCATCCGGTGTGCCCTCGGTGGACTGGCCGACCAGCTGTTCGATCCGTTCCTGGAGCTGGTCTGCGGTCACCTCGGCTTGATGGAATGGCCCGCGCTTGATGCGATGCGGCAGGGTCAGTTCAGCAGCCAGGGCGATGTCGTGATCAGTGATGGAAGTGCGTCCGTCGAAAGCAGCTTGAGCACGGGCAGCTTTTAGAATAACAAGATCGGCACGGTGACCATCCACATTCAGTGAGGATGTCAGGGCAGCGATAGAGAGCAGATCGCGCCGGGTGTAATCCACCTTCCCGACCAGTTTGCGTCCCTGCTCGATCTGGTGAGAGAGTTCCTGTTCCTTTTCCAGCCAGGTCTCGCGGAATTTGTCCTGGTCGGTTTCATAGGCAATATTGCGCTCCATGATGAGCACCCGATCGCGCGCGTCCCGGATTCCAGTGATATCGACCGACAGGGCAAAACGGTCGAGCAGTTGCGGGCGCAGGTCACCCTCTTCAGGGTTCATTGTGCCCACTAGAATGAATCGAGCCGGATGGGAAAAAGAGATTCCTTCGCGTTCGACGATGTTAATCCCCATGGCAGCGGAATCGAGCAGAAGGTCAACCACATGATCGTCTAGAAGATTGACCTCGTCGATGTATAACAGACCCCGGTTGGCGGATGCCAGTACGCCGGGTTCGAAGTGACGTTCCCCTTTTTGGATGGCCTGCTCAATATCCAGAGTGCCGACGACGCGGTCTTCAGTCGCAGAGACGGGGAGATTGACAAAGTGAGTTGGGCGTGAATCGAAAGGCAATTCCCCTTTGCTTGCTGCGGCGCGTTCACGGCATTCGGTGCACCAGGTGTTGGGCTGATCGGGATCGCACCCGAACCGGCAATCGCTCACCACACGGACTTTTGGCAACAAGGCAGCTAATGCCCGCGCGGCGGTTGATTTGGCAGTGCCGCGTTCGCCGCGGATGAGCACGCCGCCGATACGCGGGTCCACAGCATTCAAGATCAGGGCGCGGCGCATACGTTCCTGACCGACAATGGCAGTAAATGGATATATGGATGGCATAGAAGCCTTATTATAATCTGTAAACCTATTAATGGAAAAAATTCTCTTAAAAATACCAATGTAAAAGTAAGAAAATATTCCTTAATTTATACAGGGTTGCCAAGTTAATGATTAGCCTTTATAATCCTTCTATTATTTCAAATTGGAGCTAATCATAAACATGACGGAGCAAAACGATACCCTGGTTGGGCAGGATAACTCCCTGCACAACGAAAGCAACAATGAATCAATGGAATCTTTAATGAAAGATGAGGATTCCGGGCTGGAATTTCCCAGCCAGGGCGAGATCCGTAAGGGCGTCATTGCCAGTATTTCATCCACCCAGATTTTAGTCAGCGTTGGTGCCAAGTCTGAAGGTATCATCACCGGACGCGAGCTGGAGCAGATTCCTGCTGCTGACCGAGAAGCATTGAAGGTCGGGCAGGAAGTCCCCGTGTACGTGGTCAACCCGGAGGATCAGAACGGAAACGTCGTCCTTTCGTTCGTCCGTGCCCAGGAATTTCTGGGGTGGGACCTGGTCGAGAAAATGGTCGAGACCGGCGAGGATTTCGATGGCAAGATCGAGGGCTACAACAAGGGCGGAGTGATTGTGCCGGTTCATGGCCTGCGAGGATTTGTCCCTGCATCCCAGATCAGTATGAACCGCCGCAATGCTACCACGGGCGATACGCCTGATGCCCGCTGGGCGAAGATGATCGGCCAGGCGATTACGATCCGTGTCATCGAAGTGGACCGCGCGCGCCGCCGATTGATTCTCTCCGAAAAAGCGGCCAACCCCGAATCACGCCAATCCCTCAAGGAACGCATCATCGAGGAATTGCACGAAGGCGAGATCCGCACCGGACGTGTTACCAGCCTGGCTGATTTTGGCGCCTTTGTTAACATCAATGGCGCGGACGGGCTTGTTCATCTTTCCGAAATATCCTGGGAGCGCATTCAACATCCCAGCGAAGCGCTTGAAATTGGACAGGAAGTCAAAGTAAAGATCATCACCATCGATCGTGAGAAGAAACGCATTGGGCTGTCCATCCGCGCCTTGCAGGACGATCCCTGGCAGGACAAGGTTTCCAAATTCAAAGTCGGAATGCTGGTCGAAGGGGTTATCACCCGCTTGACCAAGTTTGGCGCTTTTGCCCGGCTGGAAGGTGATGTGGAGGGTCTAATCCACATTTCTGAGATCAGCGAAAATCGTATCGAGCATCCCAAGGAAGTACTGCACGAAGGGGAAGTGGTTAATCTGCGCGTGATTCGGATCGATCCCGAACAACGCCGGATCGGGTTGAGCCTTCGCAAGGTCGACTCGGCACAATTTGCCGATCTTGATATGAAGTCGCTCACTGCTGGTTTCACCGAGTCTGAAGAATAAATTATTTCCGGAGAACTAAGAGAGCGCACCTTCCGGTGCGCTCTCTTTATGACTAAACTTGATATGAAACGATTATTAGTAGATGCCCACCAGGATCTTGCCTGGAACATGCTTACCTACGGAAGGGATTACACACTTTCCGCGGCTGAAACGCGCATGAAAGAAACGGGTGGTCTGGCGGTACAAACCAACGGGGACAGCCTGCTTGGCTACCCGGATTACCTGCGAGGCAATGTTGCATTGGTTTTTGCTACGCTTTTTACGGCGCCGATCCGGGCCAAATCAGGGGACTGGGACCACCAGGTTTATTCGGATTCCGACCAGGCGCGTCAGATCGACCTCAACCAATTGGATGCGTACAATCGCCTCGTGGATCGTGCACCACAGAAATTCTCTCTGGTCCATAATACCCGAGAGCTGGGTACCATTTTATCAGCCTGGAATAACTTTGAAGATGATATGCCGACCCCGCCCGTAGGGTTGATTCCGCTGATGGAAGGGGGAGATGGAATTCGGAACCTGGATGAATTAGCTGAGTGGTGGGAACGTGGAGTGCATATTATTGGTCCGGCGTGGATGTCCACCAAGTTCTGCGGCGGGACGCGTGAGCCGGGTCCACTGACAAAGGATGGGCAAGCACTCCTTGATGTCATGTCTGAATTTGGATTTTCACTGGATTTGAGTCACATGGATTGGGCAGCCGCGCGGGAGGCTCTTGATAAGTATGAAGGTCCGCTGATTGCCAGCCATTCCAATGCATTGCATCAGGTCAAAGATGGTGACAGTAACAGGTTCCTGCCTGATGATATTATCGAACGCATTGTCGAACGAGAGGGTGTGATAGGGGTTGTTCCGTTTAACCGGTTTCTGATCCAGACCTGGAAGAATTCAGATCCGCGGGAAACTTGTCCATTGGAAATGGTTGCCGATCAGATCGATTACATCTGCCAAATAGCAGGTAACGCGCGGCATGTCGGTTTTGGCACCGACTTCGACGGTGGCTTTGGTTTACAGCATGTTCCCGCCGGTATCGACACGATTGCCGACCTGCATCAGCTTGTTCCGATCCTGTCAGCTCGAGGATATAATGAAGATGATATTGATGCAGTCTTTGGTGGGAATTGGATTAATCATCTTAAAAAGAGTCTGCCAGCCTAATGAGTGAATTGACTTCAGAAAATAAGCCTGTTCAAAATGGCGCACCCTCGCAGGAGATTCGTCAAAGTACTCGTGTGCGCTTTGCGCTAATCCTGACGGTGGTGGGATTCCTTCTTTTTGTCATCGGGACAAAGCCTGAATGGCTCAAACTTGACCGCAGCCCTGTGGTTGGTTTCGTGCAGATCGCGGTCTTTTTGATCGGATTGGCGATCATTTCCATCGGTGGTTATTTAGGATTAAGCGCGCTTTGGGGTGGGAACGAAAGGACGATTGTGGCAGACGTCGGTCAGCGTTTGATTGCCACAGGGTATGTAATTGTTGTTTTTTCGGGCATGGCGGATGTATTTGGGATGGGCAGCCAGCCTTTTCCGGATGTCCCTTTTTTTGGTCCCGTGCAGGCGATTGGAGTAGTAATTGGAGAGATTGTCATTGGTGTAGGTTTTTTGATGTTGGTCCCTTATCACAGACATAGCTCCTGAATAAATATGTTTATTTTTGCTGGAATTTCAAGCAGATTATCGTCAAAGCTTTTTTTCAATAATCCAAATTGTTATTACAGTGTTAGGAACAGGTAGAACAGGGAAGTGACGATCCGGGGCTGCCCCAAAAGACCACTTTTTTCTTATTGGACAGCTCAAAGTGGGGATCGGCATTCAAACAAGAACCCGAATGATGGCCAAAGTGTGGAAAGGGTACCGATAAACTTACCAAAAAAGATCACAAGTGGGAAATGAAAAAGGGGCTGCTATCTTTTTAGACAGCCCCCTTCTCAGGCTACGCATGACCCAACGGTCTACATTAGCGCCTGAAGGCCCCGTCCAGGCCTATCCGTTTGAACCATTCTTAGGACGCTTTAACATATTTTACGCGACACAAAGACTTAGGTGTCACAACCTGCGATATGTTCTGTTATCAAGGTTCGAGGGCTTTGACGCCGCTGAGCCCTGTTTCAGCACATATATTCTAATATAGGAGTGGCGCGGCTTACTCTGTCGCCTGCATCGTCCCACCCAGCACCTGCGGTCTGGGCAGGTGGGTCCTTTGGGAAAGACGACAGTCCCCGCCGCGATTTTTTTATGGAAACAATTTCGTTAAAGAAACGTATCGCGCTTGTATCAATCCCGGTAATATTACAAATTATGTATCTCCCAACCAGCCGCTACATGACGGGCGGCATTGCCCCCAGAATCTCTCTGGATTTATTAATCCCGATCTGGTCGATCTGGGTGGTCCCTTATATGATGGTTTGGCCGATCTGGATAGTAGCGTATACGTGGGCGGCTTTCAAAATGCAGGGACGCCTTTTCAAAATTGCAGTAACCTCGGCTACATTCACCATCGCAGTAGGAATGACTATCTTTATGCTCTACCCGACCTATGTCACCCTCCCTGTTATTAAGGGGACAGATTTCTTCACGAACGCCTTACGCTACGTCTATGCAAATGATGGACGGTATGACGCTGCCCCCAGCGGCCATGTTTACATGACCACATTATTGGCATTATTTTATTCACTCTGGTATCCACGATTGAAATGGCTTTGGATGACCATACTAGTGATTGTATGTTTGTCCACGCTTTTTACAGGTCAGCATTACATTATGGATGTCGTCACAGGACTTATTTTGGGGATCGGGGGTTATTATTCAGGTTTCTGGCTGGTGGATAAGTTGGACAAAAAACGGGTTGATTCCAATTCCCAGTAAGAATCCAATATAGACACATCACCCACTAATTAGAATTAAACACCAGCTTGAAAGCTGGTGTTTTTGATCACCTTCGTTTTCACTGTTCACATCCCAACCTGTAATGATAAACTCCAGATGATTTTGCGATTGCGGGGATATGGCGTATCCAACGGAAAGCTTTCAAACGAGGTTCATCCTCCTCATAATAATTCCACTCATCCAATAATTGAATTCCATCCCCCCATTTTTCGACATCTGTGCCGGTTTTGATGCTCCAATAAAGCCGTGCATTGACTTTGGCCTTGGCGAGATGAAGATTGTCCACCCACAGGACGAAGGGCGTATGGGCATCACAGACCAGTTCTGAGCCTGGTATATGCTCGCGAAGGGTTAGAAAAAGCGATTTGACTTGAGATTCTTCAAAATAAGGAAATACCCCTTCAGCCATGAACATGAAGGGGCGCGGCTTGTAATGGCTGACTTCATTAATCCAGCCCTCTTCGAGAACAGACGAGGCTAGTAAATGATAACGATCGCCTACTGTGTTGATTAGTTTTTTCCTAAGGTCAATCACATCGGGCATATCGAGATCGAACCATTCCACCAGCCCGTTGTCCACCCGCTCGAATCGAGTATCGAGTCCGCAGCCAATGTGAACCACAGCTGCCTCCGGGTTTCTGGTGAGGAAATCGCGTGCATGATTATCAAATTTTCGCATGCGCATGATCACGGCAATTTCGTCGTGACGCTGCATCCGAAGCTGTGAAAAATCGCAATCCAACTGGTTGACCATCGAGAATGCAAGCTCGTCTTTGATCATCCCATCTGCGCGTTGGGATTCGCGCGCCCGGGCGTACAGGGTCATAAGTAATGTTCTGGAAATTCCCTCCAGAGATTGAGGAATTTTTTCATTCACGGTGAATTTGCATCCTTTCCCGAATTTACCTCGCCTTAGATATAGATGAGGGCTGACCCTTCTATGTTATCGAAGACCCGGCACGGTTTTACCCCCTATTGTTATACACTCAATCCCTATTTAAGATAAAGCAGTAAAATGTAGATCGATGAGCGAATGTGAGTTTATAAATATTAATATGAATACCTATTCAGCTATTGTAAATAATATGCATCTATCCTTGTTATTTTAACACCAATAATTCTTATAAAGACATTGACACCACCCGGTAGTATCCATAAAATTGAGCAATTACCTAACTTGCTGGGGAGATATTCTGAAAACATTTTACTTTACTCCTGATTTGATTGATGCAAGGGCAAAGGAATTCATCCGGTCTGTGCATATCGACCTGAAGGATGAGAAATTCACTTTCAAACCAGACAATTCGGCCCTCCTTGTGCTCGATATGCAATCCTATTTTCTGGAAAATCACTCCCACGCATTTGTCCCCAGCGGCAAAACCATCTTGCCTCGATTATGCAGGCTGTCAGAAGAATACTTTGTCCGCAAGCTGCCGGTGGTTTTTACACGACACGTCAACACAACGGAGGATGCGCTGCTTATGGCATCCTGGTGGAGGGAATTGATCCTCCCGGACGAGCCATTAAGCCAGATTGTGCCCGAGCTAAAATCGACTCAAGGTAATCTCATCGAGAAAAGCCAGTATGATGCCTTTTTAAATACCGGGTTGGAAAAGTTACTTAAAGAAAAGGGAATTAAACAAGTCGTGATCGGTGGCGTGATGACCCATCTGTGTTGTGAGACCACCGCCCGGTCCGCTTTCATGCGGGGATTTGAAGTATTCTTTCTGGTTGATGGTACTGCCACTTACAACGAGTCCTTCCATCAGGCAAGCTTGATCAACCTATCACATGGATTCGCGGAGATCAAGCTGGTCTCTGAAATCATGGATTCTTTGCATGGTTCTTCTCATGCATGATGTGATGATCATTGGTGCTGGACCGGCAGGATTGTCGGCGGCACTCCAGCTCAAGCGATATGGGGTCGATCTCGTTCTGCTGGAAGGCAAGCGGGTGGGAGGATTGCTCAATAATGCCAACCTGGTAGAGAACTATCCGGGTTTCCCTGGAGGAATTCCAGGTGAGGATTTAATAAACCTGTTTCATGAACAAACTTCTCAATTAGGGGTTGAAATCACGATGGATGATGTTCAATCTCTCGATTATCAAAAGGGCAGTTTCAGTGCCGTTGGTCAAAGGTCCGCATACAAGGCTCTTATCACGATTATTGCAACTGGAACCAAGGGCAAGATACCGGAAGGGATAATTATCCCTGAGGGATATCATGAGCGGATTGCCTCTGAAATTTTCCTCATTCGAAATGTGGAAAACAAACGAATTGCCATTATTGGTGCCGGAGATCTGGCTTTTGATTATGCGTTGAATCTTGGAAGAAGGAATAATGTCATTATTCTTAACCGTTCGGAAATGGTGAGGTGCCTGCCGTTGTTGTGGGATAGGGCGCTAAGTATTTCCAGTGTACAATATCAAAACCTGACGAGATTGGAGGAAATTAAGCCAGGAGCGGGGGGAGAAATCCTCCTTGCCATAAATTCCCTCAAAGACCAGACCGTTATTTCCTGTGATTATTTGATTTTTGCCGTTGGCCGGATACCAAACGCCGTTTATTGTTCAGAGACCCTAAAAGGTTCAATGCACGACCTTGAGCAAAAAGGTAAATTGTATTTTATCGGAGATGTAAAAAATGGCATGTATTGTCAGACCGCAATCGCTATTGGCGATGGTATTAAGTGTGCCATGATGACGTATAACACTCTAAAGGAGAAATCCAGATGAAAGTGGTTGCCTGTGCCGGACGAGAAGAAATTGCAATTATCTATGTGGTGGAGTTTGAGAATGGGAAGCTTGTAGAATGTGTAGAATCTTTACAGCCTCCTCTCGCTCGTGATCAAAAATGGGTTTTGCTGGTGTCCACCATGTTTGGTTGCCCGGTCAAGTGCATGATGTGTGATGCAGGCGGATACTTTCAGGGGAAATTGGAAAAGGATGAAATCCTTGCTCAGATAGATTATTTAGTGGACAAGCGGTATCCGGATCGGGTTATTCCTGCAAGTAATTTCAAGATCCAATTTGCGAGGATGGGCGAACCTGCTTTGAACTTGGACGTGCTCGATGTTTTGGATGAACTTCCCAACCGTTACCAGGCGCCTGGGTTAATGCCATCGTTGTCCACCATTGCGCCACATGGCGCTGACCGTTTCTTCGATCGCCTCCTCTCGATAAAAGTGGAAAAATACTCTGGTGGGCGGTTCCAATTCCAATTCTCCATCCATACCACTGATGAAAAATTGCGGGATGAGATTATTCCGGTCCGGAAATGGGATTTTGCCCGGCTTGCTAGATATGGTGAACGGTTTTTCCAACCTGGGGACCGGAAGATCACCCTTAACTTTGCTCTCGCGCAAGGGAATCCTTTGGAGGCTGAAGTATTGCTCCAATTCTTCGACCCTAATCATTACGTGGTAAAAATTACTCCTCTCAACCCCACTCATAATGCTTTCAGAAATGGTTTGAATTCGTTTATCGACCCTTACGGTTTGGAAGTTAGTGGGACCAATGAAACGGTTCAGCGATTACAACAGGCTGGATACCAGGTCATTGTGAGTATTGGCGAAGTGGAGGAGAATGCAATCGGAAGCAATTGTGGACAATACGTGCTTCGGCATCTACAATCCCAAGAATCCCTTAAGGATGCATACTCATATGGTCTTCAAAGTTTTGCAGCTTAGCGGATGATATTTCGCAATCTTCCGTCATGATTCATCATTTGTATCTGCTCTATTTGATTTAGGTTCCCTTAGGGGATTTCGGCCTCAGTGAGGCTGTTGATATAGATGTATCTTAATAATCCCGGCCGTGGTCCAAGCAGGCTATTACCGGTGCCTGTGCAGTTGACTGTGCGCTCGAAATTCATCTTGTCGTTAAGTTCACCTTGCACACTAGTCACAGTTTCATGACTCAAGGGAATTTTGATTAGTGTGGGGGAAGATAATCATCTCGTGCCCGCCCATCTGCAAGTGCCTTTACGACGAGTTGCCTACCGGCCTCGCCTGTTAGGCCAAAGATAGTTGGTCTCGTTATTTAGGCGAGGAATCTTTATGCCGGTTGGCAAACACAAGCACCCCTGCCCCGGCTGCAAATGCTATGCCACCATAGATCGCCCACAGGGTCTGACCTGTCATAAAACTGCCGGGCAGGATATTGATTCCCTGCAGGAACCAGACAGCACCTACAAAAACCAACAAAACGCCGACGATATTCAGAAATATTTTCATGATTTTATTATCCTCTGCTCTGGCAGATGGTACGGTTACGGGTCTGCAAATGTCAATTCTTAATAATAAAACCGCCTCTTCAGCGTTTCGTGTGCCCCACGGATAAGTACACCTTATCTGGATTCTTCTATGAAATATCTTGAAACATGTTTTATCTTGATCAGCCCCTCTATTTTTAACATTCTATCGTTATATTTCTAATATTTAGCTGTTATCGCAACAGCGCAGTGGCATCTGAATGAATGACAATTCCGTTTGTCTTTAGTAATCTTCCTTCTTGACGCTTGATTTCCTGTGCCACCTTGAAAATATCAGCCCGATTCGGAAACTGGGCAGTGAACTCAGGCGAACCAAACAAGCGACTATCCTGAACGGCATCAAATGAATGATCGGGCAAAAAATCAAGCGCGCCTGTTTTTCCGAGGTCAACCTGATAATGAGTGAAGACCTCGTGCTCCAAATCGCCAAAATCAACCCCAACGGGATTTGCGCCCAACTCAAAGAGGATTCGGCAGAACCATGGCTCAAACAGAGCTGTATAACCCTTGCTTGCACATCCCATCGTCATTTCGCCGAAAGGCGTGTGGACGTAGAGCGAGGCAGGTGCTTTGCTCGAATTGGAGCCACAGGCAATATCTAAAATCCTCTTGCCCTGGATAGGGGGTATTCTACCGAAGGAATTTGCTAATCTTCCAGCCATCTGGGTGATAATTTCTTCGACTCCAGGTTCCTTTGCCATTTTCCCGATCAGGTCATATTGAGAGTCAAGCGCACGGATCATTTTTTCAAGCAGGAAATGATCCTGCTCAACCTTCCATAATTGATTCAATTTGGCAAGGAGCCGGCTCTGTTTGTTGCTTGGGACTGGATTCATTATTCTGAACCTATCGTTCTTCGTGTAAGCGAATACCGTTTCATGAAATTGCTTTTATTCTTAAGCCGCCCAACGTTGTGGCTAACCGGCGTGCGAAAAGGGGCGAAGCCGACTGAAGCACGTCCAGTTGAGCCGCGTGTTAGGTCCGACCGTGTTAGATGTCGGGTCTGAGCTTACTCTTGCCTCACTATATCGACCGAGATCTCCACCGCCAGAATCGTTCCTCTGTTCTCAAGCCAGTGTGTGGTGTTCCTATCCTCGGGCCAGCCCACTCCCGGCCCATAGTCCGTAGCGACTCCATTTCGATGGTCAGTGATCGTTCCTTGCAATATGTAGACGATACCTGGTCTGTCTATATGGTCGTGGATCGGGCCGAAGACGCCTCCAGGCTCGAAGGTTACCATGCGCATTCGAAACTGGCGCTCTGCCATGCCCTCGATCTCAGGGCCAAGGTCAACCGTTTCAAGTAATTTCACCGTAACACCTTTCGTCTCAGGTGCCACCTGTTCGTTGCTCATTGTGCTCTCCTCTCTGTATTTCTAGGGCCTAACGGGCTTGTCCCGCATGGTTTATAGCGGGATTGCGTCTGCGGAGCGTGGTGCTGGGGCGAGTGTGGATCATGTTTGAAAATAGTATAAACTCGAAGCGTGGAAAATGCTCATAAATCGCGCACGCGCGAAGCGCAGTCCCCGGCCGCCTGCCCTTGGTGCTTTTCCAAGGGTCCAATGCAAAGTGCCGGTGGTTTCCCGGTACGCTTTGTTAGCCCGCGTCTTGTGTATGTTCTGGTGACCAAACATATTGACCAATTTTGCAATATTCTTCAAAACCCAATGAACGATAGACATCAGCACCCATTTCCGAAGCCTGAAGGATGCCAACTTTATATTTTCTATCCCGTGCGTCACGCAAAGGTTTTAATGTCATCATAGCCCCAATTCCTTGCCGACGTGCTTCGGGAATTGTAGCAACGTTGTATATCCCTGCAACGCCAGCCGCCAATAATAGAAGCGATGTCGCGACTGGCTGTCCATTTCGCCAGCCAAGATAAGCCAGAACAGTATCTGGGTCTACATAATGCATGAAATCACAAAAAGCGTCACCAACAAAATCAGGCATCCCAAAGCCAGTCGCACAAACTTGACTCCATTGCTTTAGCGTTTCATCGTCCGTAACTCGTTGAACAGTTAGCCCGCTTGGCATTGGAAGATTTTCATTCAAATTTTCCAAAATAACCGCCATACCTGGCATTTGACCTTCATCAACAAATCCATGCTCTGCCAAGAGTTTTCCAATATCAGCAGGTTGTGTCGTTGGACCCGTCCACCAAAGCAAAGGAACGTTTCGTAATTTTGCTTGTGAAACGATGAATTGAATGGTTGCATCTAATTTTGCTGGCGCAAGTTGGGCGCGCATGATGCTATTGAAAATCGGGAAGGGAATATCAGTAATTGACCACTTTATCTCGGCTTCATCGTAGACTTCCGCTTGTGGCCACTTGTGAAAAGCAGGCATGAGAGAAAATAGATTTTCTTCGATAGCGGCGACGAGGTTGGATGTTGATAAATCTTGCAAAATAGCGTTCATATTCTGGTCTCCATAAATATGACACGTGAACTAAAAGACAAAGTAATGCCGTGAGCGGGCTAACGGTTTGCGTTCGTGGAGCATGGCGCTGGGGTGGGCGTGGACTCTGCTTAGGAGCAGGAAAAACTCGAAGCCACGCTTCGCGAAATGCTTGACACGAAGCGTGCCGCACGCGCGAAGCGCAGTCCCCAGCCGCCTGCCCTTGGTGCTTTTCCAAGGGTCCAGTGCAAAGTGCCGGTGGTTTCCCGGCACGCTTTGTTAGGTGCGGATGAACTTGAAGACTCACTGGCTAAAAAAGACATCGCTGCCAACCCGACATATTTTTTTAGATACAACTTAGTATTACAACGCAAGGTTAAGAGTAAAAAACAGGTTAACTTGAGATAAAGAAGGCATGGTATCTTTCTCCAATCACTCGCCAGTGAAAAAGGGAGGAAGAACACCATGCCGAGAGAAATTGTAACCGAAACCAGTCAAGATAAGCCGTCGGGTCGAGCCCAAAAGTTTAGTGGTAAAGCCGAGCTGCAAGCATGTCGAATTCAAATTGAAACCTGCCCGGCGCCTGAATGTAACTTGAGCAAGGAAGATGTCAAACTGTTTATGAACGAATTGAAGAAATACATGAAACTGTTCATACCTGCCTTTGAGCGAGTGGAGCAAATAAAGAAAAGCCTGACCTATATGCATGGCTTGCTGGGTAATACCACGCGCAAGAACGTTGAACAGATGGCGCTTGGTTTGGGTGAGAAAGTGCGAAGTCTGCAGTACTTTATGGGACAGAGCCAGTGGGACACGGAGCCAGTGATCGCGATCCATCAAGGATTGATCGGGAAGACCTTGGGGGAAGCGGATGGCGTTGCGCTGATCGATGAATCGAGCACGGTCAAACAAGGCACCGAATCGGTGGGCGTAGCGGCTCAATATTGTGGATCGGTGGGAAAGATCGCGAACGGGCAAGTAGGAGTGTATCTGGGGTATGCCAGTCGCAAAGGCTATAGCTTGATCGAGGGACAATTGTTCATGCCCGATCAATGGTTTAACCAAGAACATACCGAGCAACGGCAAGGCTGCGGGGTACCGCAAGATCTGGTTTTCAAAACGAAGCCGGAAATCGGGCTGGAATTGTTGGAAAATGCCCTCAATCGCGGTACTTTGCCGTTTTCCTGGCTGGCAGCAGACGCCCTGTATGGAGACAGCCCTGCGTTTCGGGACGGTGTGGCAGCTACCGGAAAGCATTACTTCACTGCCATCAAGGAGAACAGCCTGATCTGGTGTACCCCGCCCAAGGTTCATGTTCCACAGTGGAGCGGTCATGGACGTCATCCCACTCGCTTGCGTCTGAGCGATACAAGAAAGCATCCAATTCCAGTCAAGCATCTGGTGAAGAAGATCCAAAAGCAAGATTGGGTTCAAGCCGTGATCAAAGAAGGCAGCCGGGGTCTCATCGTTTGTGATTTTGCATTTCTGCGTGTGACCGAATCGCGCGGCGGCTTGCCTGCCGCTGAACTCTGGCTGATCATCCGACGCAATCTGGATGATCCTTCGGAGATCAAATACTTTTTCTCCAATGCTCCGGTCAATACTCCCTTGAATGAATTCGTGCGGATCAGATGGATGAGATGGCCAATTGAAACCATCTTTGAAGAAGCCAAAGGTGAAGTTGGCATGGATCATTACGAGATGCGCAGTTGGTTGGGATGGCATCATCATATGCTCTTAGTCTCTCTGGCTCATCATTTTCTAGTTCGTTTGAGAATCCTTTTTCAAGAACGTGCTCCTGCGCTTACCATTTATCAAGTTCGCATTTTGCTTTGTAGCGTTTTACCATCTCTTGTTTCTGATATTCAATCTGCTTTAGAGCGAGTACGCTATTACCAAAAATGTAATTTCGCTGCTTATCGTTCACACCGCAAGAAAAAGTTGGCTCAATTAGACCTTTTCACTCTCAACCTTGCGTTGTAATACTATATTATTGCGTTTTAATACAATCTTTCCAATTTCACCAGTTCTTTTTAGGTGTGTTCCTCCACACGGAACTTGTGAAAACCCTTCAACTTTCCAGTACCGTTTTTCTGTCCCTTTGTCGCTAAATGCACTCTCTATCTCTTGATTCGACTCGATAATTTTGATTGCTTCTTTCTCTAGAGCGGGAAATATTTTGGAAATATTCTCACTCCACTTAAAATCTATCCGTGCTTTATCTTGTGCGATACGAGCCCCAATCTTTTCAACACCTTTCAACCTTTGGTATGTCAACTCCAGTATTACTTCCGCAGCAAAATGTAACCGCATTATCTGATAACGTCTTTCCCAATCAATAACCATTCTTACGCAATCACCAACCTGCAAACCATGACCGTCTTCTAATGTATAAATAATCTCTTTACCTTTTTTACGAGCCTGCATAATGCGATAATTATTAATAAATCCATGGTCGCTTTCTTGTCCGCCAGACTGTGCATAAAAAATCGTTTGATCTACCATAATGTCGTTATCCTTAACACTTGTTACCGTCGCTTCTATCTCAGTTAGATAAGGGTTTTCCCAAAAAACTTTTCTTGTCATATATTATTTGCCTTTAGAAGAATACTGTGAACAGCTAACGGATTGCGGGCGCGCAGCACCCTCTCGCTAATTATTGGTATCTGCCAACTCATCCGTCTTTGCAGCCATGATGAAATCATTGGTGTGCAGCCCGTGGATGACATGCGTCCACCATTGGACCGTGACTATGCCCCACTCCGTCACGATCAGCGGGTGGTGATCTTCTTCTTCGGCGAGCACACCGATCTTGTTCGTGAATCTAAGTGCCTGGGTGAAGTTCTTGAGATTGAAGACGCGTTCAAGCAGCTTGACCCCATCCACTTCCTTGACCAGCCAGTCGGGGACGAAGGGCATCAACTCGTTAATCTGTGCGTCGGTCAGGGGCTTCTCGCCGCCTCGACAAGGAACGCATTTTCCGCTGGCCAAGCTTACCATCGTACACTTGCTTCCTTCATACCTGTAAACTCAATTTAGCGTCCGCTCAGAACACACCTGATGTGTGCTTTTTTGTTGAACAAGGATTACTTCATTTGTTCCTGTATTGTCCTTAACTGCGCGATGACCTCTTGCCCGCTATAAAAAAGAGGAGACAACCCATGCTTTCCATTTCCCAACTTGTTTTCGTTTACTTCAAATGTAAATACACTTGAAAAAGTCAAAACATAAAACGTTACACTATCAATGGCAGGTAACGGAAAGGATTCGGTCAGGTTCATTTTCTTATAGTATTTTTCTGCGGTGGCGATGAAGGATTTGGTAGATTGTGCCACTGCCGCATGCTCGCCGCCGCCGATCATACCTCCCCCATTGCTGAAATACAAACTTGTCGTTCCATCAGCCAAGGACATCAAGGTTACAGCCGCCTCGGGATAACGGGTATCCATTAATATTCCCCAAACATTGGGAGTTTCTTTGGTCTGCAGGATGCCGACTTCCTTTGGATTAATATTAAATACCTTATTTCTAAGTTTTGCATAAACCTCTGCAGGTCCATCAGTGGGCTTGGGCTTTTTTTTGGATAAATTAGCAGGCATGGGATTTCATCCAATTTGAAATATGGAAACTACAAATAATATCGCAACTTTTCATTGCGATGTGCAATAACCGACATCCAGTAGGTGAGAAGCCACTGCGCGTTTGTGTGCACGCGGGTGTGGACGTTATTAGCCGGCATTCTGCAGGGCAAATTCCCAGTTGATCAGCTTATCGAGAACGGCATTCACATAGTCGGCGCGGCGATTCTGATAATCGAGATAATAGGCATGCTCCCATACGTCGATGGTGAGCAGCGGCTTCAATCCTGTGACCAGGGGGCAGTCGGCATTGGCGGTCTTGACCACCTTAAGGCTGCCGCCGTCCGGCACCAGCCAGGCCCAGCCGCTCCCGAACTGTGAAACGGCCTTGCTGGCAAGTTCCTTTTTGCAGGCGTCCACGCTGCCGAAGGCGGCTTCGATTTTTTGCTTAAGTGCAGAAGGCGGTTCGCCGCCTCCACCCGGTCTTAAGCTTTTCCAATAGAACGTGTGGTTCCAGATTTGCGCTGCGTTGTTGAAGATGGCGACCTTGTCCGGCTTGCCTGCAGCGCCGGTGATAATCTTTTCAAGGGACAGGTCGGCAAATTCGGTATCCACGATCAGTTTGTTCAGGTTGTCCACGTAGGTCTTGTGGTGTTTCCCATAATGAAAACTGATCGTTTTAGCCGAGATGACCGGATCGAGGGCGCTTTCAGCATACGGCAGATCGGGAAGGGTGTGGACTGTGCTCATAAAGGACTCCTTGTTTTGGGTGATAAGCGAAAAAAGCTCACACTGGAATAATCCCCAATTTGAGCCTGGTCACGGATTAATCGGCAGATGCCCTCGCCAGTTCATCGGGCGCAAAGATGACTTCTTCCTTGCCGGTCAACTTCTCGTCCACTTTCTGGACGATGAGATTCAGGTGACCGGTGTGCGCCACGTAATCCATCTGGTCGGCGGGGACGGTCAGCACCGGGCACAAGGTGAAATTGGAGATCCAGCGCTCATATAAATTATTCAGGCTGCTCAAATAATCGGAGGGGATCGAGCGCTCGTAATCGCGCCCGCGGTGGGCAATGCGCTTCACCAGCGTCGGGACGGAGGCTCGCAGGTAGATGACCAGGTCGGGGGGCGGAAGAAAATCGATCACCGTGCGGTAGAGTTCACGATAGGTTTCGTAATCTCTCGGGTGGATGAATCCCTGCATGAACAGGTTCTGCGCGAAGATCTCCGCGTCCTCGTACACGCTGCGGTCCTGGATGACCGAGGTCGGGTGTTGAGCCAGTTGATGATGGGCGCGCAGGCGGTGGGTCAGGAAAAAAATTTGGGAGTGGAAGGACCAGGCGTTCATGTCGCGGTAGAAATCCGCCAAGTAGGGATTCTCCGCCGCAGGTTCATAGAACGGTTCCCAATCCATTTTATTGCACAGCATTTCCACGAGAGTGGATTTCCCCACTCCGATGTTGCCTGCGACCGCCACAAATTTTTTCATGGGATTCTCTTTCGATCACGCGAGATGGATGGGAACTCACGCGTATTTTAGCACAAGCCTGGGTTTGTGAAGATGGTAACAAGCTATCAATTCTTTTTGATTAAGCAGCTTGGATAGTGGAAAAGGTCAGTTGTGTCACGAAACCTTGAGAGGGTTTTCGTCTTTGATGGCAGAAACGACCACTCCCAGCACGGCCACCCCGGCTGCCACGAGGAATCCCTGCTCGATGCCGGTGTAAAACGCTTCAGGCGTGTTCTGTGCCAGGTGAGTGGTGAAGATGGCGCCTGCCAGTCCGATTCCCAGAACCATGCCGAAGTTACGCGCGGCGGCCAGTACCCCGGAGGCAATTCCCTGCCTTGACTTGGGCGCTGACCCCATCAGGGCGCTGGTGTTGGGGGAGATGAATGTACCGGTACCGGCGCCGGCGATCGCTAACCCGAGTGCGACCAACAGCAACCCGGAGTCAGCGCCCAGGCGCGATAACAGAAATAATCCTATTGCCAATAAGCCCATGCCAAGCATCCCCGGCCGGCGCGAGCCGACCCGGTCTGAAAAGACGCCGCTCACCGGCGCGGCGATCGCCATCACCACGGCCTGTACCGTGAGCAGCAAACCGGCTTGGGCGGGGTTCAATCCCCGGCCCTGTATTAGGTAGAACGGCATAAGGAAGATAATGCTGTACACACAGATGTAATTCAAGATCGCGCTGGCGACGGATGTGGAAAACAGCGGAACGCGAAACAGGCTCAAATCCAGCATTGGATCCAGGGAGCGTCGCTCGATCAAGATGAATATGGCCATGAACACCAACGCCCCGCCCAGCAGTACGAGCACTGGCGCGGAAATCCAGCCCCAGTCAGCACCTTTGTTCAAGCCGAGCAAGAGAAGAGTCAACGCAGCAATAAACACGACGGCGCCTGCCAAGTCGAATCGCTTCCCGCTCTCCGCGGGTGAATCTTTGGGGATGAAGAGCAGGCCGAGGGTCAGAGCCAGCAACCCGACCGGCACATTAATATAAAAGACCGTCCGCCAGCCGAAGGTCTGGGTCAGCCACCCGCCCAGCGATGGCCCCACCATCAACCCGAGGTAGGTCATGGTGGAGATCAGGCCAAAGGCACGGCCGCGCTGCTCTGCTGGGAAGTTGCCGGTGACTATGGCCGGGGAGTTCGAGGCCAGCATGGCGCCGCCGACGGCTTGCAATCCGCGGAAAACAACCAGCATGGTGGCTGACCAGGCCAGTCCGCACAGGGCTGAACTGAGGATGAAGATACCAAATCCCCAGATATAGATGGACCGGTGCCCGCGCAGGTCGCCCAGACGCCCGAAGCTGAGCAGCAAGCCACTCAGGACGAGCAGGTAGACGGTCACCACCCATTCGATGGTGGCCACGTTGCTGTTGAAGGCGGTGCGCAAAACGGGCAGGATGGTGTTCACCACGCTCCCGTCCAGTGCTGCCATGAATGAGCCGGTGCCGATGGCGATGAGCACCAGCCATTTTGGATCGATCCTTTTGGTTGTGTTGGTCTGAGATAAGGTCACAAGTATTATTCCATATCAACGCATTGAAAATAAAAAACGGCACAACGTCGTGCCCTTTTTTAAATTACTCCGGTATCTTGCCGGCCAGCTCCAGGTCGATGACCTGCTTGAACGTTTCGTAAGGCTGTGCGCCGACGAGGGCGATGCCGTTGATGAAAAAGGTCGGTGTTGAACCGACTCCCAACTTTTCGGCAAAATCGTAATCAGCCTTAACCTCAGCCGTGAAACGTCCCGAGTTTACACAGGCGATGAGGGCATCCGCATCCAGCCCCAGGTCGGAGGCATATTTCCGGTAGGCGTCCATGCCCAGGCCGTACTTTTCGCTGAACAGCGCATCGTGGAACTTCCAATAGGCGCCCTGTTCGCCGGCGCAGTTGGCGGCTTCTGCAGCGGATTGCGCATCCCCATGGAAGGCGAGCGGCAGGTCGCGGTATACGAAGCGGATCTTGCCTTCATATTCCTTGAGCAGCCGGGGATAGACCTCGTTATACCACTTGGTGCAGTAAGGACATTGGTAATCACTGAACTCGATGAGCGTGATGGGCGCATCGGCCGGGCCGATTGACGGGTCGTCGTCGACGGTAACTTTGTAGCGTACGACCTTGTCGGGAACATTCACGGCCGCCTGTTGTGCTGCGGGCACAGCGGTCGCGCGTCCCCATACCAGGTAGCCTGCTCCCAACCCCAATAGGAAGAAGATCAGTCCCACCAGAACCGGAATCCAGTTCCGGTTGGGTGAAGCAGGCGTTGAGCTTTCGGTAGGTTGTATGGTTTCGTTGGTCATGGCTGGATTATACCTAAAAACCTTTCTTCACCTCACGCGTATATTCAACAGGAGGCTGATATGACACATGAACGCATTATTCCCTGGTATATATGGCCCTTCTGGGCGCTCTGGCGTCTCGTATCGTGGATCGTACTCTTTGCCGGCAGGTTGGTGGTGGTGGTTGTCGGCGGCGTGCTGATGATTGCCGGCATCCTGCTCAGCCTCACGATCATCGGCGCTCTAATCGGCATTCCGCTATTCATCGTTGGCATTTTGTTTGTGTTTCGCGGCTTGTTCTGACCGGAGGTATTATGCCCAACCAAACCACCCTCCTCCTGCTTTCTGATTCCGGAGCAGAGTGCAGGGAAAATGAAGACGCCCTCTTGCGAGAGGGCGTCTCTTTGTATTATTATTTCTCAGGCGTCGGGGTTATTAGAAAATCCCAGGTCAATCCGTGGGCGATGAGGATCAGCCCTGCCAAAAGTATTGCTTCCATCTGGAGAGGCAGAAGGCCGATAAACAATGCCAGGCCAGGGAAGAGCGCGAAGATCAGAATAAAAACATAGATCACCACCGCGCCCCAGCGGTTGCGGTAAAACGAGGTCTTGGGCGCCGCTCCGCGCGTCTTGCGGATGAGCCGGGTGGTGTAATAAATTCCAAGCACGGCAGCCAGGGCGAAGGTGGCCTGCCAGATGAGACGGTTGTCACCGCTGACTTGCGCGACAAGGCTCATCAGCCCGGGGATCAAAAAGGAGAGATAAACTCCCTCGGCCAGCGTGCGTAACTGGTCATCCTTTACCCATTCCGGTTTGGCACGCACCACATTCCACCAGAGTCCCACCAGCCCGAAACAGGTGGCAGCCATGAGCGCATAGAATGATTGGATGTCCATACTTCACCTCGTTGTGGGTTCATCCCTCGCTGTCAGGATGAACCGGAACTTATTCTTCCAGCGTGGAGACGTCGCCCTCGGGCAAACCCTGCGCGCGGGCTTTGAGTACGCGGCGCATGATCTTGCCGGAGCGGGTCTTGGGAAGTTTATCGAGAAATTTTACGTCCTCGGGGCGGGCGATCGGCCCCATGTGCGTGGCGACGTGCTGGCGCAGTTCCTCCGCCAATTCAAGTGAGGGCGTGAACCCTGAGCGCAGGATGACAAATGTGTGGATAGCCTGCCCTTTCACATCGTGTGGCAGCCCGATGGCAGCCGCCTCCGCGACAGCCGGGTGCGAGACCAGCGCCGATTCGACTTCCGCGGTGCCCAGCCGGTGCCCGGAGACCTTGATGACATCGTCCACGCGCCCGATGATCCAGTAATAACCATCCTTGTCGCGTTTGGCCGAGTCGCCGGTCATGTATTTGCCGGGGTACTTGCTCCAATACTGCTTGGTATAGCGCTCGTCGTCGCCGTAGATGGTGCGCAGCATGGCCGGCCATGGATTCTTCAAGACGAGGTAGCCTTCGGTGTCGTCCGGGACGGGCTTGCCCTCTTCATCCACGATCTCCGCTTCCTGCCCGAAGAACGGACGTGTGCCAGAACCGGGTTTGAGCGCCACGCTGGGCGTCGGCGTAATCATGAACATGCCGGTCTCGGTCTGCCACCAGGTATCCATGATGGGGCAGCGTTCCTTGCCGATGACGCGGTAATACCACTTCCACGCCTCGGGGTTGATGGGTTCACCCACCGACCCCAGCAGGCGCAGGGAGGAGAGGTCGTGCTTATTGGGCCAGGCCTCGCCGAAGCGCATCAATCCGCGGATGGCAGTCGGTGCGGTGTACAGGATGGTGATGCCGTAGCGTTCGATCAACTGCCACCAGCGGTTGGGATACGGGTAGGAGGGTCCGCCCTCGAACATAAAGACCGTCGCGCCGTTGAGCAACGGACCGTAGACCAGGTAGGAATGTCCGGTCACCCAGCCGGGGTCGGCGGTGCACCAGAAGCGGTCCTCGTCGTTGATATCGAAGACATATTTGAGCGTGGCGTACGTTCCCACCATGTAGCCGCCATGCGTGTGCAGGATGGCCTTGGGCTTGCCGGTGGAGCCGGAGGTGTACAGGATGTAGAGCGGGTCTTCCGAGTCCAGGATCTCGGTGGCGCAGCGGCCGTTGGCGATGGGCAGTGCGCACAGGTCGTGGTACCAGTGGTCGCGTCCGGCTTCCATGTTGACCGCGTTCCCGGCGCGTTTCACCACGATAATATTTTCCACGCTTGGACAGCGTTTCAACGCTTCGTCCACAATGGCTTTGAGTTCAACGATCTTACCGTTGACAAACGACCCGTCGCTGGTGACTACCACCTTGGAATGGCTGTCCTCGATGCGCCCCTGCAGAGAATCGACAGAGAAGCCGCCGAATACCACCGAATGGATCGCGCCGATCTTGGCGCAGGCCAGCATGGCGAAGACGATCTCAGGGATGCGCGGCAGATAGATCGTCACCCGGTCGCCTTTGACCACGCCCATTGCCTTTAATAAATTTGCGAAGCGACTGACCTCGCGGTTGAGGGCGTAATACGAGAAGGTGCGGTCGAACTTGCCGTCCTCGCTTTCCCAGATCAGGGCCAGCTTGTTCTTGCGGTAGGTCTGCAGGTGGCGGTCCACCGCGTTGTGGACGATGTTAACCTTGCCGCCCACGAACCATTTATAAAACGGTTTCTTTGAATCATCCAGGACCTTGTCCCATTTGCGGAACCACTCCAATTCCTTGGCGCGCTTGGCCCAGAAACCTTGCAGGTCGGCGCGGGCTTCCTCTGCGAGCGCTTCCCAATCCTTGACGTTGGTGTGCCGCAAGGTTTCGTGGGATGGGAAATAGACCTCCCCTTCCATTTCCGGGTACTGCTTGGGTTGCTGCTTTACTCTTGGCATGGACCTGTCTCCTTGGCGTGGATTGACGATATGATAGGAATAATATACACCTAAATCAGGTGAGATTCAATCAAATTTATCTTAATTTCATTAGAACACACCGAGTTTTTTGGATTGCCGGTTTGTTTGTGGGATAATTAATCCAACGTTTGCACCTTTTCATCTACCGGTAATATATTATATATTCACAAGGAGCCACCCATGGGACTGACCCATATGCAAATCAAAGACCTGCTTGACGAGAGCCGCTCGCATGAATGTGAAGGGGTCGGCAAGGACCACGTCTGCGTGAATATCGCTGCCATTGCCGAATTGCCTAGCCGCTTCGGCCAGTTTCACATTTTCGCCTTTTACAACAGCAAGGACACCAAGGAGCATGTCGCCATTGTCCACGGGGATGTGACCAACGCCGATGATGTACCGGTGCGCGTCCACTCGGAGTGCCTGACCGGCGATGTACTGGGTTCGCTGCGCTGCGACTGCCGCGACCAACTGGAGACCGCCCTGCGCATGATCGGGCAGATGGAGCGGGGCGTCCTGCTCTACATGCGCCAGGAGGGACGCGGCATCGGGCTGATCAACAAGATCCGCGCCTATGGGTTGCAGGAGCATGGCTATGATACAGTGGAAGCCAACCTGGCCCTGGGCTTTCGCGACGACGAGCGCGACTACAGTGTGGCGGCGCACATGCTCGAGTCGCTGCACGTCAAGTCCATCCAGTTGATCACCAACAATCCACGCAAGATCGAGGATCTGACCATAAACGGAATTAAAGTCAACGGACGCATCCCGCACGTCATGCCGGCCAACGAGTACAACCGATTCTACCTCGAGACCAAGGCGATCAAATCCGGGCACTTGATCGACCTGCAGGGCAAGGAACGCCTGCCGGAGCAGTCGGATTATCCCGTGATCGAGGGCATGAATGGGGATGTGCTGAACGTCATCCGCAGTTTTTACCAGTAAGAAGCTGCCTTGTTAGAGGCGGACCTTCCATAAGCTGGTTTACGGACTTTAAAGTCCCCGCAGGGGATAAAAACCAGTTGCGCAGTAAATCAATCTCATGCTGACAAAAGAGATACTTTATGAATTTATCTGGACCCGAAAAAGAGTATCACTCCCAAGAGTTCAAAGGGATTAACCTTCAAAACGAGCATTTTGAAAGCAAAACATTTACATCCTGCACCTTTGAAAAATGTTCCTTTCGCGAATCGACGTTTTTGCGTTGCAAGTTTCAGGATTGTAAATTTCGACACTGTGACTTAAGTTTAATTACCCTGAAAGAATGTTCGTTCAAGAACACTCTGTTTGAGAATTCTCAGGTTGTTGGCGTTAATTGGGTTGACACTAATTTAGCACAGATGAAATACGTTTTCACAAGGCCTGTTGATTTCGTAGGCTGTGTGCTTAATCATTCAACTTTTATGGAAGTAAATCTGAAAGGTATTATGATAACCAAATGTGTTGCAAAAGATGTTTCTTTTGAGGGGGCAGACTTAAGTCATGCCAATTGTACTTTTACGGACTTCGCAGACAGTCGCTTTTTGCATACCAACCTGACAGAAACAGATTTTACTGATGCAACGAACTATTCTATTGCCGCGAACACAAATATTTTACGAAAGACAAAATTCTCTCTACCTGAAGCCATGTCACTATTGTATAGTTTAGATATTGTTCTGAAAGAATAACCAAAAAAATGCCTAGCGCAGTGTGCACCAGGCGCGAGGGGATAGTGCCCTGCTTTATCCATGGAAAATAGCTATGATCAGTTTGCCGAGAACCAACTCGGACAACCAGTTTATTATTGAACTTGTTAATTACCTTGATGCCGACCTGGCCGAAAGGGATGGAAAAGACCACTCGTTTTACGCCCAATTTAATAAAATTGATAAAATAAAATTCGTGGTCGTGGCCTATGAAAATGGCAAACCCGTGGCTTGCGGTGCAATAAAAGAATTCACGCCGGAAGTCATGGAAGTTAAACGAATGTACACCTCTCCTGAAATCAGGGAAAGGGGTATTGCCAGCAAGGTATTGAATGAGCTGGAGAGATGGGCGGCCGAGATGTCCTATCAGAAGTGCATTTTGGAAACCGGGAAAAACCAGCCGGAAGCCATCCAGCTTTATGAAAAGAATGGCTATCAAACGATCCCAAATTATGGTCAATATGCAAGGATCGAAAACAGTGTGTGCTTTGAGAAGAATCTATAAGCCCGTTAGGCTGGTAATCCCGCCCAGGGTTTGACCGCGGTTAAATCAGAAGTGAGAAAAATGTCTAAACTTGATTCATTACCAGCACAAGTATTGCTCAGAAATGGCGGGTTTTTGACTATCCCTCCGATGATCATCACTTTTGGCCTTTGGGGAGTTTTACCCGCCGCCTACAGCCCCGACCTGTTCTGGAAGGAAATTCCGAGTTGGTTAGGCTTCCTGGAAAACACATTTCGTAAATTAGTGTTTAGTCTTCCATTTATCTTATATTTCGGGAAAAAAGAATCAAGCCAACCTCTGGGCTGGGTTTTATACTTCGGGGGATTGGTGATTTATCTTGCGAGTTATTTATCCCAGATCGTTTTTCCTGCCAGCGCATGGAGTCGGAGCGCGATCGGTTTTACGGCGCCCGCCTGGTCAACTGTTTTCTAGTTTGCGGGCATTGGGTTGGTCAGTGCGCGGAGCTGGCTCCCGATCCCCTGGCATCGCGGTATTTATTTAGGCAGCACTGCCCTCTTTCTTATATTTCACGTTGGGCATACGGGGTTGGTTTATTTCAACGTGGTTCATTGATTTTTATTACCGGATAACAACTTAAAAGTAAAAAACGAGTCCTTCGAGTCCTTGGGCTCCGCAGGCGCGCCGGGACTAGTAGTCAGCCGGTTCGCGACTGTCTCTTTGGCAGGAAGATAAGATACAATGCCAGACCATGTGATCACAAGCATTGATCAAGTCACCGCCGTGTGGTTATCTTCCGTGCTTGCAGGCAGCGGCGCGTTGGTCGACGGGGCGGTTTCAGTGTTTGATGTAAAAACGGGTCAGGGCAATTGGTCGACGAACGCGGCACTCAGAGTTCGATATGTGAACGGGTCGCAGGGAACCCTGCCGACGCGATTATTCTTGAAACTGGTTAATACAAATTCGGGAAAAGAGACTTTCGATTCCTCGGAAGTGACCTACTACACACGTGATTATGCAGACGTCGAAGACACTCCGCTTGTACGGTGCTACCATGCAGTATTTTCCGGAGAACTAAAGTGCTACCACGTACTGCTGGATGACCTGTCAGAAACCCACATCGTAGCAGCCGATAAATTACCGACCCTCGAATACGGATTGGCGCTTGCAGATGGATTGGCGGCGATGCATGCCCACTGATGGGGCGCACGACGATTTAAACAAACAGGGGCGACGATGCACAATGCCGGGCATATCCACTGGTTTGTTGACATCGCCGAGTCCGGAGTCGGACCCCTTCTCAAGCGAATTGCAACGGAGCTGGAACCGAACTGGCCGGAGGCGATACGCACGCTATATGCCAGACACTCGCAAGCGCTTATCGAGAGAATCCGGGACGACAACGGTTTCACATTGGTTCATGGGGATGTCGGCCACCACAACGTATTGGTTCCGCGGGATGGAGATCGGCCCATCTACATCATCGACCGGCAGCCATTTGATTGGGCGCTGACGACCTGGTTGGATGTCTACGATATTGCTTATGCCATCGTGCTCGACTGGGAAGTCGAGACCCGCCGAAACCTGGAGATACCGATCCTCAAACGCTATCATGATCAGCTTGTCAGTTATGGCATCAAGGGTTATTCCTGGGAACAGCTCTACGATGATTACCGATTATGTGCGGCAATGTGCGTCTACGTTGCAACGGAATATTTCCGTGGCGGCGTGAATGGGCAGTGGGTTTCGGAGTGGCTGCTCATGCTGCGGAGAGCTCTCACCGCCTGCGATGATTTGGATTGCAGTAATCAATGGTAAAAAGCCAGCAACATAGGCACTCTCCTTCAAGCGTATAATTCTATTTCAACTTATTGCATCCACAATCCTGCTCAAGATCAATTCCCCGGTATACAGGGCAGGGCGGCTCGGGCTTGTATGAGATATTTGGTCAGAAACTGGTCGGTGGCATGCAGGTAAGTAGCCAATTCCACGCCAACATAGCGATAATGCCAGGGTTCATAGACCAAGCCCGTCCAGGTCAAGGCATCGACGGGATAGCTCATGGTAAAGCCATATTCATAGGCGTGCTCGGCTAGCCACAGGCTCTCATGCGTCTTGTCGAAATCAGTGTGGAATTCAATGGTCGGGTCGCCCACAATTCCAGCCAGTTCAGGCGAGCCAAAATCCACAGCCAGGCCCAGCTGGTGTTCACTGTGACCGGGCAAGGCGCTGACATAACCTGCGCGATCCGGGTATTGTTGCTCCCATTTGGCGCGCACAGCTGCCTGGTCATAATAGCCACGGTAGCCGGAGCGGACGATCGGTCTCAAGCCCGCCGCTTGCATGGCTTTGATCATCCTAACCAGCGATTCCACTGCCAGCAGACGTACTTTGACCTGTTCGGAATAGACGACCGTGTAAGGCAGGTATTTATCCAGGCGCACAAGATCGGGCGGGACATAATGCTCGCTCAAGCCAAACGCAGCGGTGACAATGACGTACAAATCGTCGGGAGCTGGCTTACGTTCGGAACAGGAAATAATCGGGCCAGCTGTCGGCAGGGGGAACGGCGTGGCCGTTGGTGCTGGAATGAGTGTGGGTGGCGCAACCGTTGGGGGAGCAGTTAAAACTGCTACGGGGAGAGTGGTCGCCGTTGAGGTAGGAGGCACAGGCGAGGGCGTAGCCTCCACACCCGGCGTGGCGGTACACCCGGCCAGCATAATCAGCAAAAAAAGGAACAAGCGCCGGAATCGTTCGGCGCTTTGGAGGTTATTTGAGCGCATATATTAGGGCTTGAATAGCTTCCGGGCTGGGCGGATAGACGCGGAGGATACGGCGGTGGCGAACGTAAGACGCTCCCATTCGAGCGAATTAAGTTATTTCAACTTAAGATTAACCCGCACCACGCCGGCGCGTTCATGCCGCGCGGAGAGTTTCACCGTGCCGCCCTTGGGCGCGTGTATGACCCACTCCACTTTGAGGCGGTCGTTGGTCATGCCTTCGTTGTCGTCGGCAAACGCGGAAAAATACGCCCGCCCCTCGAGCTGGCCCAGTTCCTCGCGCAGTTTACCGGCTTGCAGCGTCGCGCTGCGCGGCAGTGCGATCTCGGCGATCAGGCCGCGGGTGACCTTCTTCTCCAGCGCCTTCTTGGTCACATAGGACGGCAGCCAGCCCGTGTTCTGCACCACGAGCCGCACGCGGTAGGTATCCTTTCCGGCGGGGAAAACGTCCGCGCTGTGCAGCACCAGCCGCGGGGAGATGAGCGCGTGCCATACGATCCAGTCGGGGATGGGCGCGATCTCCTTTTCCAAAAATTCCAGTGGCGGATTCGTCCACATGTGCAGCCAGTCCCAGCCGCCGATCTCGACCCGCCCAAGCTGGGGATGGTTGAACGGCTTCCAGGGAATGAACCCCTTCCCCTTGAGCACTTCATCGTTCCATTTCATCAACTTGAGGTCGTCTTCGAGCGGATGGTCGCGGAACCATTCGATGAACTTGAATTTTTCGATACCCGCCTGTCGCATGGGACTCCAGAACTCGATCGTCCAGGAGAACACGCCGCGCTGGTCGTACGCCCACGTATCGAATCCGCCGGTGGTGATTTCCTTGGGGTGATATTTGAAATCGTGAAAGGTGGACACGTTGGGATAGCCGGTGATGGCGGTGCCCTTGTCGCCGATGGCTTTGAATGTCCACAGGTCCTCCGATGGGAACTCATCATCGGAGCGGTCGTCGTAGGGACGCAAGAGCACCCCGCTCATGGTATGCAGGCTGATGGTGCCGGTGATGTTCGGGTGCGCGACGACGAACTCAACCAGGCTGCGCGTTTCTGATTCGGAGGTGGGGAATGGTCCGGCGCCGTGCTGGTCGGCTTCGGGCCGCCAGGCTGCGGGGAAGTTGCGGTTGAAATCCAGCCCGTACTTGCCCTTGGCCGGCTGGATGGTCACACCGTCGAAATTCTCGATCAGGCCTTCGGGCAGCAGGCGGTAATACTTGCCGTCGCTTTCCACCGGGTCGCGCCGGATCATTAAACGCGGGTCATCGGGGCACGGCTTCCACCCGCCGTTCTGGTCCAGGATGCGCATGGCCAGCAGCTTGCCGTCGCCGTTGATGTCCTCGTTGGCGACCAGCCCCTCGATCGGGTCTTCGCCGAAGGGATACGGCCGCGTGCCCGAGCGGATGACCTTCGGCCGGTCGGCCAGTGCCCATTCCGCGCCGTCGGGGTTGACGCGCGGCACGATGTAAAACGTGCGTGTGTTGAGCGCCTCAGTGATAGCCGCATCCTTTTTGTTACGGGTCACCAGGGAGTGGATGAGATACAGCGCGCAGGCAGATGCGGTGACCTCCGAGGCGTGGATGTTGCCGTCCACCCAGAAGGCGGGCTTCTCCACATCCGGGCCGGATTTGAAATTGGTTGCTGTGATCAACCAGACCTCGCGGCCCTCGTGGCTCTTACCGATCGATTCCAGCCGGATGAGGTTGGGATATTCGCTGGCGTAGGCTTTGAGCAAACGCGTCAGTTCATTGTATCGATAGAATTTGTTGAAGCGGGGCTTGGGCATCACAGACTCCTTGTGTGCGGTGGAAACTGAATAGAAGTGACTCTATTGTAGCAAAGATAGTCAAAGCCGGCGCACCCGTCATACAGAGAGGCGCGAAGAGGATCGGGCACTTAGTCCTGGATTGTGATGAACTAAAGTGTGGGAGGCTCACCCGGTTTGGCCGGGGGGCGTAGGGCGTTGGATCGGGCAGCCGTTGAGCAGGATGTTTGTCTGGTTAACCATGACATCGATGTCGTTGGTCTGTTTGACGATGTCGTTCACAAACGAAATCACGGCGGCATTGTCTCCCTGTTGGAGTGAGGTGAGCGCCTGCTGCCAGTTCCAGAAGATGATCACAATATTTTTATCGAACGGTTCAAGGCAGGGCGGCGGGGTCTCGCGGCGCTGCTCGTCGTAACGCAACTTGGCTTTAGCCATGGCAGCAGTCACGGTGCCGGAGCCCAGGCTGTCATTGTTGAGCGCGCTGCCGATCGCGTCCATTTCATCCACCAGGTCGTTGAAGCGCTGCAGGGTCTGTTCGGAATAGGCCTTAGCCTCGGCACAGCTGCAGGGTTCGGTCGTGGGCGTCCACGCGATGTTCGCGCGCAGCGGGGCGACCGTCGCGTGGGCCGGGAACAATTTCCGGGTGAGGAAGTATCCGCCCGCAATAATTCCGCCAATGAGGATGACGGCGCCGATTCCCAGAATGAGCTTCCGGTTGACCCCGGACTTTTTCGTCGCCGTCCCCTCTACCTGCTTCTCCAGGTAGGAGTTGTAGTCCCACTCCTTGTCGGAGGCGGTCTTCTCAAGGAGATTATCAGGCTGGAGCTTCGCGAGCTCCCTGCGGGCGCGTTCGTTGTAGGGATTGTATTCCAGCACTTTTTTCAGACAGACGATGGCATGTTCAGGAGTATCCGCGATGCGGGCATAGAGAAACCAGGCTGATTCATTGGTCGGGTCCTTGCGCAGGATCTGCTTGAGCATGCTGCGCGCCTCTGCCAATTGACCGGCTTTGGCAGTGTCCACGGCTTCTTGGAGTTCGGGAGAAAGCGGCATAAGACCTCGATGATAAATAAAAATAACTATACACTATTTCAAAATAAATTCGCCTGACAGATTCGACAGCCGTGCCGAGAATAGTGGTTCATGATTGAAACAATATTCTATGTAACATTAGCAAAGCACTAACTACGGTAAAAGTACCTACCAGTAATGCGTACCAGCCCATGGCTCTCAACCTAAAAATAATCGAGAACAACACATTACCCTTAGATTTGGATTCAGGTGCATGAATGGTTTTTATAAGCAAAAGACCTAAGAGTTTCGGCTTTCGAGCGCTTGGGTACTTTTTCTTAGAACCAGAAGGCCGCTCAAGAGAAAGTCCACACCTATCAGAAGAATGACAAAATAAAAAATCAGGTTGAAAACAATAGGCGGATTTATCACAATGCTACCCAAATCTATTGAGGCCTTCGGTCAAGTCTCGGCAAAGTCGGAGACCATAACCGAGCGAGTTTCGACAGCCTCAATAGAGAGCAGCGGATCGATTTATTTCTCCTTGATCCATTGTGGCCACTGCTCTAGTACCAAATATGAAGTAAATATATTGGTCTTAAGGTTCTCGCAAAAGTGTTCACTTCCAACATACCCCTTCCATCCCGTATAAAAGTAATAAATCTCACACGGAGAACGCCACCACAATTTGGGTATGTATGTATTTCACCCGGATTGTTGGCTTCAAACATTAGACGATGCACCAGATCATCGAGTTTGTCCGCCGCTTATTCACCTCCCGATCATTTCCGAAATCTTCTGGCAACCCTCGCTTACCAGAGTCTCTAAAAAACTGCCCGCACACTCTCAATAAACTTTGCCCATATTTCATCCGGCTCCCAGATGCGGCGGATGTGGGCATCCGCCTGTGCGCGCGTCCAGCCCCAGCGTTTTTCGGCATACAGAGCCGTGAACATGCTCACCCGGTAGTTCGCCACGCAATGGAGGAAGACTTTTTGCCCGGAGAGCGAGTCCATCAGGGGCATGAACTGCGCGAAGTCGGAGAGCTGCGGCGCTTCCCAGACTACCGGGATGTGATGGTAGGTCATGCCCAGCGCGCGGACGGTGGCGGCTTCGTCTGTCAGCGCGTTCTCAGATTTGCCTAAGGCGAGGTTGACCACCACCTTGTATCCCGCTGCGGCGATGTCGCCCATCTGCGCCTCGGTCGGTTGCCCGGATGTACCAAGTGTTTCCGATATCGGAATGAAGTTGTAAATATCTGTGAGGGACATTATTCGATCCAATCCAGAAAATGATGCCACAGCCCTGCCATTGGCAGGGCCAACCAAGGGTTGCCGTTATAGAGAGGTATGCCCTGAAAGGGAAACGCCGCGAACGGATGGTCTTTGAGCGTCCCAGCTAGAATGGCCTCAGCCACTGTCTTGCCGAGGTAGGTCGCCATCGCCACGCCGTGACCGGCATAGCCCAGGATGTAAACCATTCCATCCTGTTCGCCGACATGCGTCATCTGGTCGAAGGCAAAGTCCAGCGTCCCGCCCCAGACGTATTCAATCGGTGTGTTGGCCAGCTGTGGGTAAACCTGCACCATCTCGCGCCGCAGGATTTCCGCGCTCCGGCGGACCGTCCGCTCGGTCTCGGGAAAAAAAGCCGCCCGCCCGCCGAAGATCATGCGGTGGTCCGCCGATAAACGGAAGTAGTTCAAGATATGCTTGAAGTCAAAGATCATGCGGTTGTGCGGGCTGAGGCTGTGCGCCAGTTCGGGCGGGAGCGGCGCGGTGGCGATGATATAGGAACCGATCGGGATGATTTTCCGACGCAAGGACGGCGTGGCCGCGCCGGTGTAGCCGGCAGTGGCAACCAGCACCTTGTCCGCGGAAACAACCCCTCGATTTGTTTCGAGTCGAATGGATGTGCCGTTGCGTTCGATCTTTGACACGCGTGCCTTCTCGAATAACTGCGCGCCTGCCCGGGCGGCCGCCCGGGCCAGTCCCGCCACGTATTGTGCCGGATTCAAGCCGCCACTGGCTTCATCCACCAGCCCGCCGAAGTAAAGCGTCGAGCCGATTTCATCCTGCAGCTTATCCCTCGACACCAGCCGGACGGTGTGGTTGAACTCCTTCTGTATGAAATCCACTTCAGCAGCGAGCGCGTCCATGTGTTTGGGCTTGTTGGCGACGATCAGGTGACCGGTCCTCGCGAAGCCGCAGTCGATATGCTCCTCGCGGATGATCTCCTCGACCAGCAAGATCGAATCCAGCGAACACTGAAAGAGCTGCCTGGCCAGCGGACGGCCATATTTGCTGATGATGGTCTGCATCGCGACCTTCAGACCGGTTAGTGACATGCCGCCGTTGCGCGAGCTGGCTCCCCAGCCGATAGTCTCCGCCTCCAGAACGGCGACCATTGCGCCCTGCTTGGCGAGAGTCCGCGCGGCGGAAAGGCCGGTGTACCCTCCGCCGGCGATGGCGACATCCACCTTTTCGGGCAGCGGGACTTGCGGACTGTCGCCGGGCATGAGGACGGTCTCGTGCCAGTAGATGCGTTCCTTTATTATTTCTTCTCCGCTTCCACCCAAAAGTCTTTTCCATCGGTCGAAATGTGGATCCAGCCGTTCTTGTCTGTGCGCAGGAGCGGGTAACCCTCGACCGTCTTCAATGTCTCATCATCGGGCATGCCGGTCTCATCGCCTGCTTTGACGTTGAGCACGATCAGCTGCGGGTGCAGCAGGTTGATCCACTCGGGCGGGTTTGACGGAGCGTAGCCGCTGTCCGCTAAAGTCAGCAGCGATACAGGACCGACCGTCTTGCCGTTTTTCAACTCCTCCAGCGCATCGAAGGTAATGCCGACGGGCAGCAGCGCGCGGAAATCCTTCCATTCGAGAAGCAGCACCGAGCCGCGCGGCGTGGCGGAAAGCACCTTGAGCGAGGCGCCGTCGCCCAGGTCGAGGCTTTCTCCCGTCTTGGCACGGGTGACGGGAGTGTCCTTCAACGTCAGCGCTTCCATCAGCTTGAGCGCGCTGAAGGATGCCTCGGGTTTCCCCGACCAGAGTACGTTACGGATGGGGAACCTTTCCAGGATGCGCGGCAGGGCGGCGACCTGATTCTCCTGGGTGGAGGCCACTACCAACCAGTCGAGGGCGCGGTCCGCGGGAGGCAGGCGGCGTCCGAGCGCGGAGGAAAGCGCGGAGATGTTTTCACCGCCGTTGACCAGCACATAGCGACCGGTCGGCGATTGGATCAACACCGAATCCGCCGAACCGTTGGCGAGGAACGTCACGTGCAATTTGCCGTCCGGTGCGGCGTTGACCGAGCGGATGGACATGACGGCACCCACGGCCAGCACACCGATCAATACCGCCGGCGTGACCACCGACCGGTAGCGCGGATAGCCGGCCTTGATTCGCTCCCAATTAAAGAAGACGCCCAGCAGCACGGCGTAATAGACCAGCACCCAGAACAAGCTCAGTTCGCCCAGCGAGACCACGCCATGCGGGAACCCGTTGAACCATTCCACGGCGCGGATGGTATAGGCTGGGAAGAGCAGTGCGACCAGTGCAAAAAGTTTGCCCAGAGGGATTGAGAAGATGCTGGCGAACAGCGCCATTCCGCCGGTCACCATTAACGCCGGCTGGATGGGCAGCACGAACGGGTTGGCGACCAGCGCGATGAGCGAGATCTGCCCGAAGTGGTAGGCAATGATCGGTAGTGTGGTGACCTGCGCGGCGAGGGTCAGCAGGAAGAACTCCGCGATCGGGGTGGCGACTTTTTTGGCTTTCTCAGCGGACAACCAGCGCGAGGTCAGGCGCACAATCAGGTTCTCCAGCGGTTCGGCGAAGAGCACCAGGCCTAGGGTCGCAGCGAACGAGAGTTGGAAGCCTACATCCCACAACACCAGCGGATTCCACAGCGCCATCAGTGCGGCGACAAATCCCAGCGTATTGAGGGCAGCCTGCCGGCGCCCGATTTGCAGCGCGAAAATAGATAGCGACCCCATGATCGCCGCCCGCACCACCGACGGACTTGCCCCGACCAGAATGGTATATAGGATGATTCCCGCCACCGCAGCCACGGCGCCCCAGCGCTTGCCGAAGAAGCGGCTGAAGAGCAGGATGAAGATGCCGGCGATAATGGCAATGTTGAAGCCGGAGATGGCGATGATGTGCGCGGTGCCGGTGTTCTTGAAAGCCTGCTGGATGTCGTCGGGGATGCCGTTGTCCACACCCAGCAAAATTCCTGCCATGAGCGAGGCTTCCGGGTCGGGGAAGATGGCGTAGATATCCGCCAGGGCGCGCGCCTTGAAGGCGTAGATTCTGGCCAGGAGCGGGTTGCCCGCCACGCCGGGCAGGCGCGTGACCGATGCCAGCGGCATGTAGGCATGCACGCCGTAGCGCGCGAGGTAATCGCGGAACGAAAACTCCTCGCTCTCGGGCGGCGTGAGCACCTTGCCGCGCAGCCGCAGGCGCTCACCGTACTGGTAATGCTCATCCGGCGAGACGCGCGCCAGCAGCAATCCGCCAACTTTCAACGGTTCGCCCAGCCCGGTGTCCACGCTCTCAACGCTCAGTTTCAGGTTGGTGTAATTGTCGCGCTCGTCAGGCGGTTCGACCAGAGTACCGGTGACCAGTAGATCATATTTGCGGTCGTTGTACCAGGCCACCTGGAATGGGTCGATACGCGGCATGGCATATTGATAACGGGCCGCGCCGCCGAAAAATGCCGCAAAGCAGACGAGGAGCAGTGCCTGGCTGGACGGCGCAAGTTGAAATGGCCTGATCTGGAATTGACTGGCAAGCAGCCCCCAGGCTATGGCAATGACCAGCATTATCCCCGTCAGCGCCAGCCAGATTCCGAAAGGCAGCGTGACATAGCTGCCCAGCAGGATGCCAAGCATGAAGGCCAGCGAGACGGTGAGCAAAGGATACAGCTTAAGCATGTTTAGTTTATTATGACATAAATTCTCTGCGTTCGCAGTTAAATTACCGAAGTCTGATTTTATTTGAACGATCTCGGTACGACAAAAATCGCCTACTTGACCAGCTGCCTCTCTTTATTTCTTTCCACCACTCTCTAATCACTAATCTCTATTCCCTGATCTTTATCACATTGACGTTTCATTCCACCAGGCATACAATGATGTCACAATTGAATTATGGTCTGGGTGCTTTATCCCCCGGATGGGAAAGCTCGGTCATCAGACCGAGGCGAAGCCGGTGACACCGAAAGTGAAGTCCGGCACTGTCGCGCAACTGTGATTCAGCCCACGCTGAAAAGTCAGGCCGCCCGCCCCGACCATGTTCGCCACACTCTCGCGCCAAGGAGGTGGGAACGGCTTTGTCGGATTGCCTCTCCCCCCTCCCCTGTCCTCACGACAGGGGATTTTCGTCGGATAAATTTAATGAGGAGAAAACCACATGTTTCGTAAGTTAATTGGTATTTGTACAGTACTCGCAATCTTCCTCGCGGCTTGCAGCCCAGCGCAGGCCACGCCTGCACCAACCATCATCCCGACCAAAGCTTCAATGGTTGAAGCGCCCACCGCCGTTCCGACCGCGGAACGCACAGCGACTGTTTTAGTCGACGGGCTTGGCCGCGAGGTCAAGTTCACCAATCCTGTCTTGACCATTGTCTCGATGGCGCCTTCCAATACCGAGATCCTGTACGCCATCGGCGCCGGCGCTCAAGTGACAGGGCGCGACGAGTTTTCCGATTACCCGGCCGAGGCCAAATCTCTGCCGTCTGTTGGCGGCTCGATGGGGCAGTACAGCTATGAGCAGATCGCTGCGATCAGACCTGACCTCGTCCTCGCCGGCGGCATCAATACTCCCGAGCAGGTCAAGGCACTGGAGGACCTGGGGATCAACGTGTTTTATCTCGGCAACCCATCCACGCTGGAGGAGATGTACGCCAATCTCGAAACGGTTGCCAAACTGACCGGTCACGAAGCCGAAGCCGCCACTCTGGTCGACTCGCTCAAGGCGCGGGTCAAAGCGGTGGACGACAAACTGGCTGGAGTTGCTGATCAACCGGTCGTGTTCTACGAGATCGATGCCAGCAACCCGAACAAGCCCTACACCACCGGCCCCGGCACATTCATCGACCTGCTCATCGCGCGCGCCGGCGGACAGAACCTGCCCGGCCTTACCGATGCGTATCCGCAGGTGAGTCTTGAGCAGATCGTCCTGGCCAACCCCGCCATCATTTTGTTGGGCGATGCGTTCTACGGCACCACGCCCGAAGCGGTCGCGGCGCGCCCTGGTTGGGCGCAGATTGCCGCAGTAACGAGCAGCCGCGTGCTGCCGTTCGACGACAACCTGGTCAGCCGCCCTGGTCCGCGCCTTGTGGACGGCCTAGAAGCGCTGGCTCAGGCCATTCATCCGGAGTTATATAAATAATAAACAAGGGCGAGGCACGCCTCGCCCATTTTCACTTATGCGCCACCGACTTCTTCCCCTGTTTTGGACGATCATCTTCCTCGTCTTTGCCGTGCTGCTCAGCATCGCCGTCGGCTCGGTGTTCATCCCGCCCGCCGACCTGTGGCGCCTGCTGACAGGGAAATTCAGTGGCACACTGCCCGAACCTCTGGCGACTTATGCGCTGATCATCGTCAGCATCCGCCTGCCGCGGACGGTAATGGTCGCGTTGACCGGAGCAGCCCTCGGAGCAAGCGGCGCAGCTTATCAGGGATTATTCCGCAACCCGCTGGCAGACCCGTATCTAATCGGCGTCGCCTCCGGCGCGGGGCTGGGCGCGGTCATTGCGATGAGCATCCAGTGGCCATATTCTTTTTGGGGCTTGATGGCAATTCCAATGGCGGCATTTCTCGCCGCGCTGCTGACCGTCTTTATCGTTTACTCTCTCGCACGGGTGGGGCGCACTGTCCCGACCACCAATCTCATCCTGGCCGGGGTGGCCTTCGGCTCCTTCGCCACCGCGCTGACCTCGTTCCTCATGCTGCGCTCTTCGGGTGAGATACGGCGCGCGCTTGGCTGGCTGCTGGGCGGCGCGAGTCAGGCCGGCTGGATGCCCGTATTGGGAATCCTGCCGTATCTGATCATCGGGCTGAGCATCCTGCTGCTGGGCGGGCATGCGTTGAATCTGCTGCAGTTCGGCGACGAACAGGCGCACCAGCTTGGTCTGCCGGTCACACGCGCCAGGACCATCATCCTGGTGGCAGCCTCGCTCGCAACAGCGGCGGCGGTCGCGTTTGCCGGCATTATCGGTTTCGTCGGCTTGATCGTGCCGCACGTCATGCGCATGTGGTTCGGAGGCGACTACCGCCGCCTACTCCCCTTGAGTATGGTGGGAGGCGCGGCGTTCCTGCTCATCGCGGACGTGCTGGCGCGCGTGGTGTTGGCGCCCCAGGAGATACCGCTGGGGATTATCACCGCATTGGCCGGTGCGCCGTTCTTCCTGTGGGTGCTGCGCCGTTCGAAGAATCAGGGGTATTGGTAGATGCTGCGCATTGAGAATCTTTCCGTGTCCTACGGTGCCCGCCGCGTGCTCCACGATGTCTCGCTGACCGTGGAGAATGGCGAGCTGTTGGCGCTGATCGGTCCGAACGGCGCGGGCAAGTCCACGCTGGTGCGGGCGGTGAGCGGATTTATCCCTGCCCAGAGCGGGTCGGCGAGCAAGAATGGCACCAATTTATTAACAGCTCCCGCCAGCGAACGCGCGCGGATCATATCGGTCGTGCCGCAGGTGGCCTTTCTCCCGCCGGCTTTCACCGTTTGGGAGACGGTGCTGTTGGGGCGCACGCCGTATTTGAACTTTCTGGGTCAGGTCTCTGCCGCGGATGAAACCATCGCCCGCCAATCGCTGCAGCGGGTGGACGCGTTGGAGTTGATCGACCGCCGCGTGGGCGAACTCTCGGGCGGCGAGCAGCAGCGGGTGCTGCTGGCGCGCGCGCTGGCACAGTCCACGCCGATTCTATTGCTGGATGAGCCTACATCACATCTAGACCTGCATCATCAAGTCGGGCTGCTGGAGCTGGTCCGTACACTGGCACACCATGACGGGCTGGCGGTGCTCGTCGCGCTGCATGATCTCAATCTCGCCGCTCGCTATGCCGACCGCATCGCGCTAATGGTGGATGGACAGGTCAAGGCGCTGGGCACTCCGAACGAAGTGCTGCGCCCCGAGCTGATCTCGGAGGCTTATCACCTTCCTGTGCAGGTGATTCTTAACCCGCTCGACCAGAGTCCGCTGGTGCTGCCGGGCTCGCCCAAAGAATAATAAGCGATTGGTTTTACCCTTTTCGCTTTAGTGCCCAATCCTCGTAATCGTTAATTGTTTATCTCAGTAATCAAAAACTCAGCATTGTCGCAGGCAGGGTCCATACAAATCAAATTGAACCAAATAATTCCATCTGCCACTTTCACCCCATTCGGCGTAAAAGTTAACTCCGATTCGTCGGTAGATATGAACTTCTGGATCGCTTCCTTGCCAAATATCTTTTCAAAATTCGCTTCGAATTCCGATACATAAACGAAGGTTTCTGGCTGCCCATCCGCATTGATTGTGATCGGGTAACGAATCTCTTCGGCAAAATGCTCGTACTTCCCCAATGCCATGTTGTTCTTCAATTCATAAAAATAGCTGAACGCTTCTTCCTTTTCATCTTCGCCAATTGGTTTGGTGTTAATTGCTAGCGTAGGCGTGGGAAGCAATGTAGGATATTGATCGACGATGGGAGTTGCGGTATCCGTCGCCTGAGGCTCGACCACAGCGGGAGTGCATGCGGCCAAGAATAAAGCCACAAGCAGGATTTTCTTTTTCATTCTCTCACCTCATGATGATTTATGTTTTTTAGAATTATAAATCGGGCAATCAAAAAGTCATCCTGCCTTTCGACAGGATGACTTTTTAGCATAGCCATTAAATCGAGTTCATGGAACCACAACAGGACAATTGTTTCCGGAGCCCGGGTTTGGATCAAAACAGGCTACACGTCCCTGAATGGTAGGGCTGACGGGTGAATTTCCACTCACATAGTCCGCAAGCACCTGATCCAGTATTTCACGCGTCACCATACGGCTTGCGAGATTCAAATACCCGTCGCCGCCGTTCGCCATAAAATCATTCTCGGCAAGGGTATATGAGGAGGCAGAAGTCAGGTCGACTGCCGCACCGGTACAACTTCCATCCGACGCCTGGCGGACCGCGCCAGTCACACGATTGCCAGCCGGAGACTCGATATTATAGGTAAAGCAAATGCCAGAAACCTGCGGGAAGCGTCCATCCACAGCGGGCATTTTGGAGATGCCATTTTCCAGCATGGTTTTCAACTCGGCGCCATTGAGGGAAAGGGTCACAGCCACATTTCCGAAAGGCAACACAGTTAACACCTGTCCGCGTGTGATCGGGTAGGGAGGAGGCGCGAATGGTGGGCAGAAATCTGACGGACTGTCGAATGTCGGGCAGGTCAGGTTTGCGCGCAGACCTCCTGAGTTGGTAATCGCAAAATCGGTGCCATAGCGGGCACGCAAGGCATCGGTGGTTGTGTTGCCCACCAACGACTCGCAAGTACGTCCCGCCGACTGTCCGCATGCGTCAGCGCGTGGAATAATACGGGTTGCTGAACCTACGACCGTGCTCAAAATCGGAGCAAGCTGAGCACGATAAGGCGCGAGCAAGGCCACGATTGCCGGATCCGGTATAACCGCGCTTGCCAAAGGCGAGACAAAGGTAACCGACTGAGCGAGGATCTTATGATTCTCGGCGTCGACTGTCAAATTGGCTTTTGCATACGTCAGGCCTTTGCTCTTGTTTTCATAAACAAGAGCGCCATTAATGACGCCGCTGAACTGGATGTCAGTATGGTCGCCAATAATCACGTCAATTTTCGTGTTCTTTTTGTTTTCCTTATTGACTGCTTTGGCAAAATCAATTAATGGACCATAAGGAGCGCCACTGACATCAAACCCTGTCACACCCATGTGGGCGATGACAACAACGATATCAGCACCGGCATCCTTTGCTGCGCCGCGTGCACGCAATGCCGCCTCGACCGGATCAGTTGGGGTCATTGTTCCAAAACTTCCCGGGAAGACCAATTCCGGCGCTTCAGGGTTGGTAATGCCAATGACGCCAACTTTCACTCCGCCAACATTAAAGATCTCAAAATCTTTGACGCCAGTCAGGTTGTCGTCGCGGTTTGCCAAATTAGCAGAGACGTATTGAAAATCAGCCAGATTGATCTGGTTCTGCAAACGGGCAATGCCACCATCAAAGTTGTGGTTGCCAAATGTGTCAACCTGAAAGCCCATTAAATTCATGACCAGGATGGTCGGTTCGTCATTGAAAAAGCTCGAGATGGGAGGTGTGGCGCCAACAGCGTCCCCTGCAGTCAGGGTTAACGTATTGGGATTTGCTGCACGTTCATTCTTGAAATAGGTCGAAAGCACAGCCGCGCCGCCAACTTGGGTGGCTCCGACCACCAGCGGGTCAAGCTGGCCATGCCAATCGGACACATTTAAAATTTGGACATCAACTGTACCATGATTGGGAGCTGCCCAAGCCGCCTCCGCTGATGTTAACAAAAGGACAGCCACCACCAACAAACCGAGGACGTTCTGACGCAACGATCTCATGTGTTTATTCTCCTTGTTGTTTTGAATAGCGTACAATTGCTTACACGTCACCAGTAATTTTGTTTAGGTCCGCCTCCTTTCAATCATGAGCAATAAGACCAAATTTAGGTTATTAAGATTATACACCTGCTAAAGATAAATTGCACTACTTACTCTCTTAATACTGCAAGTTGGATTTCTGATATATGCCATTCGAAGATAGGCAATTCGAATTTTGCCAGGTCTGCTTGAGCACTTCTTTTGATAACAAAAGCATCATCGGTGTTTGTCTTGCGTTCGCCTGTCGGATTCGGTATAATGAATTAACCATTGCTCCGGGAAGAGTAGGCGGCGGAACCGCTGATAGAGAAGGAAGCCACAGGCTGGAAGCTTCCGCAGCACCCCACCCCCGAACGTCGCTCGGAATAAATGCCGAAGAAATCGTGAGAGAGTAGACCGGCACGGGAGCGCCCGTTAGCGCGCAGGCTGGTGATGGCCAGCCCCAGAGCGCACCCATTGGGTGAATCGAGGTGGTACCGCGGAAGGCGCGCCTTTCGTCCTCATAGTGGACGAGGCGTGTTTTTATTTGCCGAAAAGAGGCAGGATGGATATCAAACAGGTCCTTCAATCACAATATCTGGCTTCTCTGGCCATGCTCAAGGAAGCCATTGTTAAATGCCCGCCGAATGTATGGGACGACCCGAAAGACAAGTTTAAGTTTTGGAGCAAGGTCTATCATACAATTTTCTACGTCCATCTCTATGTGCAGCAGGCGGAGAAGGACTTTGTTCAATGGGAGAAACACCACGACCCCGATGGCGATATCCCCTTTTCAAAGGATGAAGTGCTCGAATATCTGGCCTTTACCGAGCAGGAGGTCCGGCGCTGTGTCCCTGTTTCGGACCTGGAAGCGGAATCAGGCTTCTACTGGTACCCGGTCGGTAAATTGGAAATGCACCTGATCAACATCAGGCACATCCAGCAGCACGCCGGCGAAATGTTTGAGAGCCTCGGCATGCGTGAAAAGATCGAATTACACTGGGTGGGACATACCCGGACGAAGAAGGAGCAAGAATGAGCGACCAGCAACTACCCAAAGCCTATGATTTCAAATCCACCGAGACGCGCATCTACGCGGCGTGGGAGACGGGCGGCTTCTTCAAGCCGTGGAACGATCCCCGCAAGCCGGGATTCGACCCGTCGGTGAAACCGTTCGTCGTCTCCATCCCGCCGCCCAATGTGACCGGCGAGCTGCATCAGGGCCATGCCCTGACGGTCAGCGTGGAGGACCTGATGATCCGCTATCACCGCATGAAGGGCCAGCCGACGCTGTGGGTGCCCGGTTCGGACCATGCCGGCATCGCCACCCAGTTGCAGATCGAGAAGATGCTGGCGCGCGAAGGCACCAGCCGCGAAGCGCTGGGCCGCGAGGAATTCCTGCGCCGCACCTGGGAGTGGAAGGAAAAATACGGCGGCATCATCACCCAGCAAATCCGCCGGCTGGGTGCATCCTGTGACTGGGACCGCGAGCGTTTCACGCTGGACGAAGGATTGTCGAAGGCCGTGCGCGAGGCGTTTGTGAGCCTGTACGAGAAGGGATTGATCTACCGCGGACCGCGCCTGGTCAACTGGTCGCCGGGATTGCGCACCGCCGTTTCGGATGTGGAGGTGGAATACAGCGAGGAGGAAGTCAAGCTGTTCTATTTCAAATACATGCTCGCGGATAAATCCGGCGACTATATCCCCGTGGCGACCATCCGCCCCGAGACCATCCTGGGCGACACGGCCGTGGCGGTGCACTCCGAGGACGAACGCTATAAAAAGTTCGTCGGTAAAAAAGTGGTGGTACCCGTGCTGGGGCGCGAGATTCCCGTTATCGCAGACGATTACGTCAGCCGTGAGTTTGGCACCGGCGCGCTCAAGATCACGCCCGGCCACGACCCAAACGACTATGCCATCGCGCAGCGGCACAACCTGCCGGTCATCTCCATGCTGGACGCGGCGGCTGTGGTCAATGAAAATGGCGGACCCTACGCCGGCATGGACCGTTATGACTGCCGCGATAAGCTGTGGGCGGACATGCAAGCCGCCGGCCTGGTCATCAAGACCGAGCCGTATACCACCACCATTCCGCGCTCGCAGCGCGGCGGCGAGATCATCGAGCCGATGATCTCCACGCAGTGGTTCGTCAATGTCAAGCCGCAGGCCGAAAAGGCGCTCATGGCGGTGAAGAACGGCGACATTCATATCGTGCCCGAGCATTTCGACAAGGTGTACTACAACTGGATGGAGAATATCGACGACTGGTGCATCAGCCGCCAGTTGTGGTGGGGCCACCGCATCCCGGTCTGGTACTGCGAGGACTGCGGCAAACAAACCTGCACCCGCGAGGACCCGACCCACTGTGCCCACTGCGGTTCGGAAAACATTGAGCAGGACCCGGATGTGCTTGACACCTGGTTCTCGTCCGCGCTGTGGCCGTTCTCAACTTTGGGCTGGCCGGACAAGACGCCCGACCTGAAATATTTCTACCCAACCTCAATTATGGAAACCGGCTACGACATCCTGTTCTTCTGGGTGGCGCGCATGATCATGTCCGGGCTGGAGTTCATGGAAGATGTGCCTTTCCGCACCGTGTATCTGCACGGCCTGATTCGTGACGAGCACGGACAGAAGATGTCCAAGTCCAAGGGCAACGTGGTCGACCCGCTCGAAATCATGGACGACTTTGGCACCGACGCGCTGCGCTTCACCCTGTTGGTGGGCTCCACCCCCGGCAAGGATATGAGCCTCTCGCTGAAGAAGGTCGAGTCGAATCGCAATTTCACCAATAAGATCTGGAACGCGAGCCGCTTCACCCTCTCGGCGATCAGCGCAACCCAGGAAGGGGCAAAGGCGGATCCGCAATGGACATTAGCCGACTCGTGGATCTGGGCGCGGCTGCAGAACCTTGTCCGGGATGTCGAGCGCCTCTTCCAGACCTTCCAGTATGGGCAGGCCGGGCAGATGATCTATGACTTCTTCTGGAGTGATTTTGCCGACTGGTACTTGGAAACCGCCAAGCAGCAGCTTTCCCTCGGCGGCGACCGCGCCTACTATACAGCCCAGACTCTGGCACGCGTTCTGGACATCTCCCTGCGCCTGCTGCATCCATTCATGCCATTCGTGACGGAGGAGCTGTGGGGATTTCTCAAAAAGGCATTGCAGGCCTCGCCGCTTGTATCCATGGCAAAGGACTGGCCGGTCATGCTGATCGTTGCACCGTGGCCGCAGCCACGCGACCTCGAAAACTGGGAGGCGCAGACGGTGGCGGACTTCACGCTGGTTCAGGACATCGTGCGCGCGATTCGTAACCTGCGCGCCGAGCAGGATGTCAAACCCGGAAAGAAATTGCAGGCGACATTTGTCGCAGGTGAAAAGACCGCCATGTTACTTGGTCAGAAGAACATCCTTGCAATGCTGGCGTCACTGGACAATGAAAAACTTGAGATTCGCGAGGCTCTGGCGGCGAAGCCGGAGAAAAGTACTGCCCTCGTAGTCGGTCCGGTCGAAATCTACCTGTCGTTGGCCGGTGTGGTAGACAGCGCCGAGGAGCGTGTCCGCCTCGAGAAGGACCTCGCGGAGATCGAATCTCAGATTGCGCGCCTTGACACGCTGCTCGGCTCGGACTTTGCCAACAAAGCGCCAGCGGCCGTTGTCAATAAAGAGCGTGAAAAACTCGCTGCCTTCAAAGAAACGGCTGAGAAGATCAAGGCGCAGTTGGGTTAGACTCGAACTGACAGGTCGCAAAGTCCGGCAGCGTATATCTCAATATGAACGGGAGCGAATTTCGAATCCGCTCCCGTTTTTGTTGTTGATTCGCGTACTTGTATGATACGATTACTGCTATATTCTTCAATTTCTGAACTGAAATGGCCAAAAAGAGCAGGAAAAAGGAAGATTTGGTTCAAATATTTACGCAGCACCCTGTAATTGGCTATACCAATCAGGCAGGTGGGTATGTGGCTACTTAAAGTCAACGCGCCCGATAAAGAAGCGCAGCAACTCCAACTGAAGCCCGGCACGATCACCGTCGGCCGCCTCTCCACCAACGAGATCGTGGTGGACGATGTGGCCGCGTCGCGCCGCCATGCCGAGATCACCCTCAGCGCACAGGTGGACTCCGTCAAGCTGGTGGACCTGGGCAGCACCAACGGCACCTACCTCAACCGGCAGCGCGTCAGCGAACCGGCCAATCTGCAGAGCGGGGACGTCATCCGCATCGGGCAGGTCACCATTTATGTTTCCTTCCAGCCGGATGAGGTTAAACCGCAGCGCAGCGGCTCAGGCACGCACCGCTTCACGCGTGAATTGTTGCTCGAGTCCCTCGACCAGCACGCCATCCTCATCTATGATACCGCCCGCCGACTTAACACGCTCACCGACAATGCCTCGATCGAAAGGGAAGTAACGGACCAGATCTCCAAGGCGTTGAACGTGAACCACTGCCGGCTGGTCTTTGCTAAGGATTTCGACAATCTCGAGTCGTTCGGCTTTCATGATCCGCAGGCGCGTCAAGCGGTACGGCAGTTATCGGCGGAGGTGCTGCCGGCTGCCATGTATGTCCCGGTGGTGAGCGGTGAAACGCCCATCGCGCTGCTGTGCTTGGTCAAGACCAACCCCGACGCGCGTCCCTTCGACCAGCGTGATATGCAATTGGCAGTAGCGGTCAGCCATCAAACCGCGCTGGCTTTACAGCGGATCGACCTGCTGGACAAGGTCCGCAAACAGGAGCAGGTGCAGAATCTCCTGCGTCGTTTTTTGGCGCCCCAGGAAGCTCAATTCCTTTTACACGACTACCTTGAAACGGGGCACCTGCCGGAACTGACCGAGCAGACTGTTACCGTCCTGTTCTCGGACATCGTCGAATCGACCGGCATCGCCGAGCGGGTGGGGGTGCGCACGTTTGCACAGATCCTTTCCAATTATTACCAGACCGCTACCGATATCATCTTCAAAAACGGCGGCATTGTCCGTTATCTGGGGGACGGCATCATGGCGGTCTTCATACGCACGCCGGAACATCCCGACGCGGAGGAACATGCCGTGCTGGCCGGGCGCGAGATGATCAGCCGTCTCAACGTCACCGGCGCATTGAATGTCAATCAGCGTTACGTGATCGGCATTTCCATCAACACAGGTCCGGTGATGATGGGTTACGTGGGGACGGCTGAGCGGGCGGAATTGACCGTGCTCGGCGACACCGTCAACGTGGCCTACCGCATCCAGGAATATGCGCGCCCTTATAAGGTCGTGGTAGGTCCCGCCACCGTGGCGGCCATTGTGGATAAATTCCACACCCAGCGCATCGGCGCGGTGACCCTGCGTGGGCGCGAAAAGCCCATCCAGGTCTACGAAGTGCTGCCGTAGATTTTCACATATTACTCATAGACTATGAATCACAAGGGGCTGTCCAAGTAGTGGACAGCCCCTTGTGATTTTTTCCCGTCGGTCTTTTATGCCCGCTTGCCGTACCAGAAGCGATGCCAATCACCGCCGCTGTTTTGCAGGGCAAGGAAGGTGTAAAACGCGCCTGCCCAAAATCCCAGCACCATCATCAGGACGACCCAGATGACCGAAGGCAGCAGCGCCTTCTCGCGGAAGACGATCCAGCAGGAGAACAAGGTAAAACCGACGTAGAGATCCACCAGCGAGACAATTCCCCAGGGCATTGAAAGTAGCGCCGCGCCTTCGGCCAGAAAGTCCCCGTAGGTGAATCCGTAGATCAGTACGATGGTCATGGCCGCCAAACCGGCTAGTGCGATGAACTTTGCGATTTTCATGGTGTTTTCCTCGCTTCTCTCCTGGTGAATTGTCTTATCCCTGCGCGGCGACCACCGCAAACCCCGCCGCACCCGGGCCGATGTGCACGCCGATCACAGGCGTGATATCTTCCTGCAGGATGGGACCCGCAGGCAGCAGCGAGGCCGCCTGGGTGAGCAGGTCGGAGATACGTTCCGGCGCATGGGTATGGACAATGGCGACCCGTTCTATCTCGCCAACGTCATGTAACATTTCGATCAACCGCTTTGTGGCGCGTTCGCGCGTGCGCACCCGTTCGCTGCCTGGTGTGCCGTCGTGCATGGTCATGATGGGTTTGAGCTGCAGCAACGCTCCCATATTGGCCATGAACCGGTTCATCCGCCCGCTGCGTCTTAGAAATTCCAGCGTGTCGAGGGCTGCAAAAACATGCGAACGCTTGATTTGCTGCTCAAGCGCCGTCAGGATTTCAGCGATGGAACTTCCCGCGGCTGCCATTAATGCTGCAGTCTCCACCAGGAATCCGGTCCCCAGACTCAACTGCCTTGAGTCCAACACAGTGACCAACGTCGATGGGGTTTCCCGGGCTGCGACCTGGGCGATGTCCACCACCGCACTCAGCGCCGCCGAGATGTGAATGGATAGGATATGGCTTGCGCCTTCTTCAGCGAGGGCATCGTAGATGGCGTGGAATTTTTGGGCTGACGGAACGGCCGTGGTAGGATGGGACGGAAATGTCGGAAGTCTCTTGTAGAATTCGGCGCGTGTCATGTCGACGCCATCCAGGTAGCCCTTGTTGCCCACATTGATATAAAGTGGAACGACATGGATGCCATGGCGTTGGATGGTCTCCGCGGGAAGATCACATGTGCTGTCGGTAACGATACGAATAGTCATGGCTTGCCACCATTAAGGGCGAGTCTAAATACCGGATCCATTTCTTATTCTATCAGAAATATAAAAAAAGGACGCTCTGCCTGGCTGTAATCCGGCAATGCCGCGTCGCTGTTCATGTACTTTCCCGCCTAAGCTGCGCCTCCCGTATTCGGTGACAAATTCACGCAGGATTCAAGATAGATGTCATTTGACACATCCGCGTAGGGTGGCGTATAAGCATAGAAACTTTACTCTGGAGTGTGTATCATGGCTATGAAGATCCTCGAAGAATGCATTTCCTGCGGCGCATGTCTGCCGGAATGTCCCACGACGTCCATCACCGAAGGTGATTCCATTTACGTCATCGACGCTGCCACCTGCGTGGAATGCGTCGGTCATTATGAAAGCCAACGCTGCAAGGACGTCTGCCCGGTGGACTGCATCGTCAAAGCGTAGGGGTTTCGAAACCGGTTCGCCCTGTTCGATTTCATCGGACATCGTTATAATCTTTAGCGACAATTGAATATTCAACCTTCGGGGCAGGGTGACACAGGCGCAGTGAAGCGCAGGTGAATTCCCGATCGGTGGTAAAGCCCACGAGCGTCTGCTGTCACAGCGATGCATGATCCGGTGAAATTCCGGAGCCGACGGTTACAGTCCGGAAAAGAGAAGGTGCAAGCGGCCCGCCCTGGGTCTGTTTTGCCGCATTCCCCGAAAACAATACGTTTTCGGGGTTGTTTTTTTGCAGCGGGCGGATTCCTGCGACCTCTTTTCTCGCCCCGCAGTTTTTTCTGCGAGGCTTTTTTTTGATGATCGGGTAATTTTTCAATTCGCTCACCTGCCTAAACCGCAGGCGCTAGTCAGGTTGGACATGGGCTCAGACATCACCACCAGACAGGGAAACAAGTCACGTCACACCCTCCGCATGCGCAGTCACTGGCTGGGTGTATTTTCGCTGCTGGCTGCCTTGCTGCTCTGGGGACTGGTCGCTCATTATTCCAACCTGCCGGCTTTTATCCTGCCTTCGCCAGGCGAGGTCTGGAATCGCTTTCTGCATGCCCTGTCCGATGGGTCGCTGCTCGCCAACTTGTGGGTGACAATCAAGGAAGTATTGCTCGGGCTGTTGATGGGGACGGTCTTTGCCACGATCACCGGCTATCTGATCGCCAAGTCGCGCCTGTTTGAGCAACTTGTTTCGCCGTACCTCGTCGCCAGCCAGGCCATCCCGATTGTCGCCATCGCGCCGCTGCTGGTGATCTGGTTCGGACCCGGCATGTCGTCCAAGGTATTGATCTGTGCGCTGATCGTCTTCTTCCCGGTGCTGGTCAACACGGTGGTTGGTGTGCGCGCCGTGCCGGCCTCGTTGCATGATCTGATGGATTCGCTGCGCGCCACCCGCTGGCAGACCTTCCGTTTTCTCGAGGTGCCGGCGGCGCTGCCCATTTTCCTCGGCGGGCTGCGCATCGGGGCGACTCTCTCCGTCATCGGCGCAGTGGTCGGTGAACTGATCGGCGCGGACAGCGGGCTGGGATTCCTGGTCAACGTCGGGCGCGGGCAATATGACACGGCGCTGGTCTTCGTCGCCATTTTCACGCTGGTCGGGCTGGCGCTAATTCTTTACGGCCTGGTCGCTGCCGCCGAGCGCCGTCTGCTCAGCTGGCAGGATTCGAAAATTAACTAATGCCGTACATACCGGCATGGAGATTAACAATGCGCAATAAACTGATTATTCTGATGATGGTTTTCCTGCTGGCGCTCCCGGCGTGTGCGCCGCAAGCCACCGCGACTCCCGCCGCGTTGACCCAGGTCCGCCTGCCGTTGGGCTATATTCCCAATATTCAGTTTGCGCCGCTCTACGTCGCCATTGAAAAAGGATACTACCGCGAGGCCGGGTTGGAGATCGTCCCCGACTACTCCTTTGAGACGGATGGCGTAGCGCTGGTCGGTGCGGGCAAACTTCCGTTTGCAGTTGTTTCGGGAGAGCAGGTATTGCTGGCCCGCGCACAGGGACTGCCTGTCGTGTATGTCATGGCGTGGTACAAGGATTATCCTGTGGCGGTCGTTTCGAAGATGGCGCAGGGCATCAAGACCCCCGCTGACTTAAAGGGCAAGAAGATCGGTCTGCCCGGCCTATACGGCGCCAGCTACGTGGGCTTGCGTGCCCTGCTCGACAGTGTGGGTCTTGCGGAGAAGGATGTGACCCTCGACTCGATCGGCTTCAATCAGGTGGAGGCTCTCGCCGCAGACCAGGAACAGGCTGTGGTGGGTTATCTCACCAACGAACCGATCCAGCTTCGCGCGGCGGGTTATCAGGTCGATGTTATCCCCGTGTCGGATCATGTCCAACTGGCCTCGAACGGGATCATCACCAACGAAAAAGCCATCGCTGAAAACCCGGTCCTCGTGCACGCCTTCGTGCAGGCGACCCTTAAGGGTATCCGCGACACCATCGCCAATCCCAATGAGGCGTATGAGATCAGCAAGAAATATGTGGAGACTCTGTCTTCAGCCGACGAAACCATCCAGAAGAAAATCCTGGCCGAGTCCATCTCCCTTTGGCAGGCGAATCCACCGGGTCAGTCCGACCCGCAGGCCTGGGACAATATGCAGGCCGTCCTGATGAAGATGGGATCCTACGCCAACCCCCTGGACTTGTCCAAGGCGTTCAACAATGATTTTATAAAATGACTCCGCCTCACGCTCCCAAACCGGACCCTATCCTGGTTGTTCAGGACCTGACCGCCGTCTTCTCTGAGAATGACGGGGACGGTCTGCGTGCCCTGGATGATGTGACCTTTTCCGTCTTACCGCGCGAGTTCATTTGTGTGCTGGGACCGTCGGGCAGCGGCAAGACCACGCTTCTGCGCATCCTGGCAGGTCTGCTCGCGCCTACAGAGGGGAGCATCCGTTACGCGGGAGGTTTGAATCCCCGCATCGGCTTTGTCTTCCAGCAGGCGAACCTCATGCCTTGGCGGACGGTCATCCAGAATATCCTGCTCCCGCTTGAAGTTGAAAGACTGCCGGCTGAGACCGCGCGCACGCGGGCACAGGAGTTGGTCGAGCTGGTAGGATTGCAGGGATTCGAGTCATCGTTTCCCCGCGACCTGTCGGGGGGCATGGCGCAGCGCGTGGCGCTGGCGCGCGCGCTCATCCACGACCCGGATATCCTGCTGCTGGATGAACCCTTTGGTTCGCTGGACGCGCTGACCCGCGAGCGTATGTGGACCGAGCTTTCGCGTATCTGGCAGGCGCGCCAAAAGACCGTCATCATGGTGACGCACTCGATCGGCGAATCGCTGTTCCTGGCAGATCGCGTGCTGGTGCTGACCGCTCGCCCCGGCCGAGTGAAGCTCGACCTGAAGGTGGACCTGGCGCGCCCCAGGTTGGACGATATGCGCTACACGGCGCACTTTGGGAATCTGGCGAAGAAGTTGAAAGCGGCCATTGAGTAACTCATGGCCGCTTTCAACATTAAATTACTGTCCCGAACAGATGGCCGATACCGGCTGTGATGGCCATGGCCAGCGCGCCCCAAAAGGTCACGCGGCCGGCGCCGATCCAAATATTCGCACCGCCGACACGGGCAGCCCCGCCGCCCATGAGTGCCAAAAAAACCAGAGAGCTGGCAGCCACCACTGGAACCATATAGGAAACCGGACTAAAAACGACCATCAGGAGAGGTAGAGCCGCTCCCGCAGCGAAGGTGCCGGCGGAAGCCAGCGCCGCCTGGATGGGTCGCGCGGTGTGCATCTCCGACAGTCCCAGCTCATCACGGGCATGCGCCCCCAGCGCATCATGCGCCATCAACTGGTCGACGACCTGTTTCGCGAGAGACGGGTCCAGACCCCGATTTTCGTAGATCTCCGCCAGCTCCTTGCGCTCGAACTCATCATCCGTTTCAAGTTCCTTGCGTTCGCGTTCGAGATCTGCCTTCTCGGTGTCCGCCTGCGAGCTGACCGAAACATACTCGCCCGCAGCCATGGACATGGCCCCGGCTACCAGCCCGGCGACTCCGGCGACCAACACAGCATTGCGGGTCGTGCTCGCGGCGGCCACTCCCAGAATCAGACTCGCTGTAGAGACAATGCCGTCATCAGCGCCCAGGACTGCCGCCCGCAGCCAGCCGATGCGTTCGGCGTAATGCCGTTCAAGATGAATTCTATGCATATTGTAAATCTCCTTCTTTCTTTATGATTTATCTTCGCCTCACCTGGAAGCGATGTGGTTGCCTGGAAAACTATGATGCCTGAACGTAAATATACTTCAGAACATGAACGGCACAAACATCTTGGTCTGTTCCATATAAGCTTGATAGGGCGGGCCAAAGAATCGGATACATTCAGCTTCGTCTGCCTTGGCTGTGGCAACCAGAAACAGGGTCGCCGCCAGCGCCAGCAATACGCCTTGCCCAGCGGGATCTTTGAAAAATATCCCCCAGGTCAGGAGCAGCAGAGAGCTGTAAAGCGGATGACGGATGTAGTGGTAGATTCCCGTATTGACCAGGGCGGAAGTCTTTTCAAAAGCCAGTAATTGAGGTTCCGCATCTCGCTGCGCAACAGGTTTTCCCTGGTCACGCAGGGAGCGAATCCCGAAAGCCAGTGGGATGAAACAAACAATGAGTAAAAACCAGGAGACAAGCTGGTGCCAGGAGAATGGATCGAGGAACCAAACATCGATGTTAAGGATAAGTAAAGCTGTGATGAATTCCCACGCAAAGAAACGATAGAAGCCGTGCGAGCGCGGGGCGCGGAGTGAAGCGCGGGATATATAGACGAACACGGTAGACAATACGACGAATATAATTAATTCGAACATTCTATTCTCTTCAAATTGAAAATATATTAACGCCCGGTGACACCTTTGTGAGACAATTAGCCTTCCTGCTTGTTTGAAGGCCTTAACGCATCAAGCCGTTGTTTGTTCTCATACGGCCGGATGAAGCAACGATGATCCTCCTCAGGAATTTCCGCCTTGATTCTGGATCTGACTTCCTCAAATGTAACAAGGCGTTGCGTTAATTTCTTGCAGACGTAGAGATCACATTTTGAGCAATTCTCCAGGCCTTTTTCAATGACACACGGGCTCACAGGGCAACCTTGATCGATCAAATTGGGGTCAACCGACATGCATCCATCGCAGAAAATCGCTTCCGGAGGCAGGCGGAAGCCGAAATACCGGGACCAACCGTCGCTCAGTTTTTGCCGGTTGGATGGATTGGCTTCAACATTGGGCCTATACGTCAGGCATAATTCGCAACGATATCCGCATCTTGTCAGTATAGGTTCCATGTCGCCCTCCAGTAATTTTGTCCGAGTTACACGTCCACTTGATTGTACTGCCTGGAGAAAATTGGAGGTTAAACATTGGGTGAGCCCGTGTTCTTCCAATGGCCGTTGTCAAGCGTGCGGCGCGTGTTCCTGACAGTTCCAATCGGAGGTAGGGAAATCATCATGGCCCCCCACCCTTTCCCATTCCTCGACTTCTCCCGCCAGGACCCTGAACAGCGGATGCGCCTGCGGTGTTTTAACGGAGGCGATTTGCCGGTAGCGGTCTTTGTCGCGCTGTTTCAACTTGCGCCTCAGATGTTCGAACTCGTA
>Ga0315290_10000069_pt1 | contig 58304 bp, 50 predicted proteins | sample YL17G12_0_MG_FD_203627 | JGI IMG/M metagenome (GOLD analysis project Ga0315290, IMG submission 203627) | Sediment microbial communities from Yellowstone Lake, YNP, Wyoming, USA - YL17G12_0 | ecosystem: Environmental > Aquatic > Freshwater > Lake > Sediment | place: USA: Wyoming | collected... | reverse complement strand
TAGACTCCATTTTCCGCCCTTTAACTTTCTTTCTTAACCTCTCGGATGGCATCTCTTATGGATGTGCTTCAGTCTCTCGCGAGTAATATGCGTGTAGATCTGTGTCGTTGCTATGTCTGCATGCCCTAACATGATCTGAATAGAGCGGAGATCCGCCCCCCCTTCCAGCAGATGAGATGCAAAAGAGTGCCTGAAAGTATGGGGATGGACATTCTTGTTGAGACCCGCTGCGAGTACATACCGTCTCACGATTTTCCAGAAACCCTGACGTGTCAGCCCTTCACCCGATCTATTAAGAAAGAGGATGTTAGTTCTCTGTTCCCTCATGAACTTCGGTCTTCCGTGATTCACATATTCACAAAGACAGTTATTAGCGGATATTCCGATCGGTACAATGCGCTCTTTGCCGCCCTTTCCCATAACGACAAGATATCCAACCTGCCAGTTAATGCTGTTCATGGTCAATGTAATTATTTCCGAGACGCGAATCCCCGTTGCGTACATGAGTTCCATCATGGCTGTGTCCCTTATGGCCGCGGGATTCTTTGCACCCGGTTGAGCAAGAAGCAGATTCATTTCCTCCTTGCTCAGCGTATCAGGGAGTCGCGCCCAAACCTTCGCCAGTCCGATATTTGCCACAGGGTTTGCATCAATTTTTTTCTCCCTGAGGAGAAACTTAAAAAATCCTCTGACAGCCGCCAGTCCTCTGTTCACAGACCTCACATTTAGTCCATCTTTCTTGACCTGTTCTAAATATGAAATGATTTCATCAGGCGTGACATCTGCAACTTTTTCCCTGCCTCGGCTTTGCACAAGGTTGACGAATCGATTCAAATCGTGGCTGTAGGCCTCTATAGTGAGGCGGGAAACCCCTTTTTCAACAGCAAGAAAATTTAAATACTCATCAATCAAATCATTCACGGAAAGGCCTTCCCTCAATTTGCAAAAGAGGTCGTGACCGGCAAATAATCAACCTCTCTCCGTTTAACTGCGGCAGATATAGTTGTTCCCGCATGCTAGCTGCCCATCACGAAATGCGGACAATTAATATGCAGAGCCGCGTTGCTCACCTCTCGGACTCAGTGTGTTTTTAACGTAAATGACAGAAGGACGCAAAGATTTTTTGCCTGTCATGTTAATGATAAAACATGAGGTGCCAAGATAATAGGAAATAAATGGAAAGGCGAAACTTCATTTTGGCAAGTTATCCAGTATCGCTTTCATCTTCTCCATGTCATATGGAACATCGACTGACCAGCAGAGTCCATCCTCCTTGAATTTCGAAATGACGGGATCATCTGAATAGCCGCATGAAATAATTGCCTTGACATGAGGATCCATGGCGATGAGCTCCTGCAAGGCCTCCTTGGCACCCATCCCGCCTGGTATAGTCAAATCCAATATGACAGCGGAAAACGGATGGCCCTTTTCTATGGCTGTCTTATAGAGATCAACGGCTTCGCTGCCATTCTTCGCATACTCAACATCATAGCCCAGATAGTTGAGAACAATGCCTGTTGCATTCCGCACCGTCTCCTCATCATCCATGACCAGTATCTTACCCTTTCTGGCACCTGCTTGTTCCCCGACGCCTTTTCTTGAGGGGTCCACCTGAGGGGACGCAGGTAAATAAACGATAAAGGTGGACCCCATACCGGGTTCAGATTCGACGGTGATAACGCCATCGTGTTTTTTTATGATGGAATAACATAAGGCAAGTCCCAGTCCCATGCCTCTTGCGCTTCCTGTTGGTTTCGTCGTGAAATAAGGGTCAAATATCTTCGGCAAATTTTCTTTCGAAATACCGATGCCATGATCCCTGATGGACCATTTCACATAATTGCCTTCTTTCAGAGGCAGATCGTTGTCTGCTGATATATTCACATTTTCTGCATGGATTGTTATTATTCCTGCGTCATGCACAGCTTCGCGCGCATTAATCAAGAGATTGTTGATGACCTGCCGGATCTGAACATCATCCATTTCTACAGGCCACAGATTATCAGGCAGGGAGAATTCACATATCACCTTAGAACCGCTCAGAGGCAGATCAACAGAATTAATCAATAATTTCGAAATGGAAGCGATTTTTCTTACGGGTTCACCTCCCTTGGCGAATGTTATCAAACGATGGGCCAATTCCTTCGCCTGATGACCGACCTTCTCAGCTATCTCGAGCCCCTCTCCCACAACCTCCTGTTGTTCGTCAGCGAGAGACAATTTAGCAGCAAATATATTGCGAAGCATGACAGATACTAAATTATTAAAATCATGAGCGATTCCACTGGCAAAAATCCCGAGAGATTCAAGCTTATTAACTCTTAACAACTCCTCTTCCGCCCTCCGGCGCTCCGTAACATCCTCGAGTGTTTCTATGGCGCCAACAAGGTTCCCGTGAAAATCCCTGATTACCGCTGCCGTAAAACGAAGCCATTTCCCGCTCTCTCCCAGTTCCGGGAAAAAATCCGTCGCCTCATATGCCTCCTCCATCAACCTCGACTTAATATACTTATCAAGATACCACTGGGGAATCGCCTCCAGCGCTTGATCCACCAGCAAATCTGCCATGCAGGGTCTCTCTTCGCTATAGAATGCCCGCCACTGATCTTTTGTGCCGATTATTTCTCCAGCCTTGATACCGCTGAGTTCCTCCAACGCCCTGTTCCAGTATATAACTCTGTGGTCCTTCCCAATCACAAAAGTTGGAATAGGCGAACCCTGAATAACTCCATATAGTCTCTGTTCGCTCTCCCTGAGCTTTTCTTCCGCCTTCTTGCGATCGGTGATGTCAGTAAAGATGGCGATGCTACCTACATACTGACCATCCTTGTCATATACCGGCTTTGGTGAAACTAAGACTTGAATCTTATTGCCATCTTTGTGGGTAATAACAATTTCATAGGGGTTATCTTCCCCCTTTTCTCTCTTAATCCGTTGTTCCTGGAAAAATTTTTGATTCTCCTCTTCTACATACAATTTTGCGGCAGGATAACCGATAAGCTCTTCCTTGGGATATCCGGTCATCTCACAGAATTTCCTATTAACAAAGGTGCGAATACCTTTATTATCAACCATCCCTAAACCTTCATTCATGGTCTCAATCAGTAGCCGGTATCTCTCTTCGCTCTCCCGGAGGGCGTTTTCCGATTGCCGGATAGAGTAAAAGAGCGGTGCAATCAAGGCAACACCCGCCACCATTACAACAGATATAAAAACATCAACCCACTCATTTAAGCGGCTCATTTCAGGGGTTATTTGAATAGACAAAAAAGGTAACACTTCTATAATGCGCCCTACAACCATGAGAACAAGTCCAATCGCTATCAATATCCAAGCGGCGCGGACTTCGGTGAAGCGCATCAGCCTAAGCGCCAAAGTGGCTGCTACCACTTGAAGCAAAACAGAAATGAATAAAATATATTCGATCATGCCTGACCTTCGTCACCCTGGTGCATACATATAATAATAAAAAAATCGTGGCAGATTTTCACTGTAGGTGGAATGTCTATCACAAAAGCCCCCGCACTTGAAGGAATATTTGACCCGAACCGCTTGCCATTACGCCCCAGATTGGTCTTAGTCGTCATGCCGAATTAAGAATGGCAGAACATCGAGCAAGTGACAATATGCCTATTTTTAATACTTGTACAGCAACATATTTCCACTCTTCTAAGGTTTATCAAGGAAATGGGGGTATTTTTTCCAGCGTCGTCAAAAATTGTGTTGACACAACAAATAGCATATGGTAAGCGCACTCCCGTACTTTAATAGGTGTTTTCATATTGCAAGAAGATGATTTTTGTCTTTATTGACAACGGACGAATCCTCTAAACATCTCTTTAAGTTGGAAAATTAAATTGACCCTCCATGAAATAAAAAAGCTTCTTGATGCAGAAGTCCTAATCGGCGAAGACCAGTTAGATATGGAAGTGAAGACGGCGTTTGTCGCCGATCTCATGAGTGATGTCCTTGCCTTTGCGACAGCGGGAAGTCTTTTAATTACGGGATTGACAAATCCACAGGTTGTAAGGACGGCAGATGTGCTGGATATAGCAGCTATTATTATGGGTCGAGGGAAAAGGCCTTCCCAGGAAACGTTCCAATTAGCAGAAGAAGTTAATATACCCATCCTTACAACTAAATATATTCTTTTTGAGATTGCCGGACAGTTATACGCAAAAGGTATAAGAGGTTGTATAGAAAAAGTGGGGGGTAAATAAACGTAATCGTGGATGAAAAACCCCTCTATGAAGGAAGTTTTACAGTCGCCGGCGGCAATTTCGACAATGCCGGAGAGGTGGCAAGCAATATAAAAACTATCTTGAAACAAATAGGTCTTCCTAAAGACGTTATTAGAAAAGTAGCCCTTGTTACTTATGAATCTGAAATAAATATAGTGTCTTATGCTAGAAAAGGGATGATCAGACTTCGCGTTGTCCCTGATTGTATTATGATAGAGGCCATAGACGAAGGCCAGGGGATTCCGGACATCGAACAAGCCATGCAACCGGGATTCTCGACTGCGAATCAGAAAATCAGGGAAATGGGGTTTGGTGCCGGAATGGGACTATGCAATATAAAAAGCTTTTCTGACGTATTTCATATCTCGTCCGAAGTCGGTAAGGGCACACACCTAAAAATGATCATTAAGGCAAACAGCAACGTTATTCAATAGCTAAGAAATGGAGTGCCCTGACGTGGATTTGGAATCTGTCGTCAAAGCTTTAAATTTAAAGGTCAGATCCGGCGAGGACAAGCTGAAAACAGAGATACGGGGAGGGTTCACAGGAGATTTATTGAGTGATGTCATGGCAAACAGTAAGGAGGGCGACATCTGGATCACGCGCCAGGTTCATCAAAATATCGTTGCCGTGGCCAGTCTTAAAGAACATGCAGGTATAATCCTCGTTCACGGAAGCGAGCCTGCAAAAGACACCCTCGAAAAAGCCATCAAAGGTGGCGTTCCTATAATGGTATCGGATTTGCCGGGTTTTGAGCTCACCGGCATGATATACGCATTAATAAGCAAGAAAACCGATTAAAGCGGTAACGAGCAGGAGAAACGGCTGAATGATGACCTTTTCTTCGCATGGATACTAAGTCTTTATGCTCAGGGCGTTTCGTTGCGATCTCCATGTACATACGTGCCTTTCACCCTGCGCAGATTTGGATATGTACCCCCGAGCAGTGGTTGATAAAGCCGTTGCCGAAAAATTGGACATCATCGCGATTTGCGATCACAATGCCTCGGAGAATACGCAATTTGTACTGAGGTCGGCTGAGGGGAAGCCCCTCACAGTCCTCCCGGGGATGGAAATAACAAGCAGTGAAGAAGTTCATCTGTTGGCTCTTTTTGATACATTGGACGGTCTCACGAAGATCCAGGATATTATCTATGGTCATCTTTCCGGTACGAATCGAGAGGAGATATTCGGATGCCAGGCCATCGTCAATGACCTAGATGAAGTTGAGGGCTTTAACGACAGATTCCTCCTCGGAGCAACCAAGTTATCGCTACCCGAAATCATCGATCAGATTCATGGGTTCGGTGGACTTGTGATCGCCTCCCATATTGATCGGGAAAGCTTTAGTCTCATCAGCCAACTGGGGTTTATCGACCCGGAAATTCATCTTGATGCCCTTGAGGTGACACACCATATAGGAATGAAAGAGGCCCGGTTAAAATACCCAGAGCTATCAGGTTATCCGTTCATTGAGTCATCAGATGCGCATTTTATTGATGATATCGGACATGGGGCGACAACGATATTTCTCGAAAGAGGTACTATTTCGGAACTGAGAATGGCCTTTAGACACCAAGGTGGAAGATATATTCAGGAGAAATAGTTGCTTGAGATCTCCCTGCATATCCTGGATATTGTGGAAAACTCCACCAGGGCCGGTGCTGATACCGTATCCATTGACATTATAGAAGATACAGCAAGGGACATCCTATCTGTAAAAATACGTGACAATGGCTCCGGCATGAGCGAGGATGTTCTAAAAAAAGTCATCGACCCATTTTTCACAACAAAAACGGTTCGCAGCTTCGGGTTAGGACTTCCCATGCTTGCTCAGGCCGCAGAAAGAACAGAGGGGAAATTTATCATCGAATCGAAGGGAGGTGAAGGCACGAGGGTTGTTGCAGATTTCAAACTCAGTCACATTGACAGACAACCCCTCGGCGACATAGCAAGTACACTGGTCACATTGATTGCAGGAAATAAGGACGTGGACTTTATTTACCGTCATGAGCATAATGGTCAGGTATATATTTTAGATACGCGCGAAATAAAAAAAGAAATTGAAGATATACCAATTAATCATGTCGAGGTCCTGAATTTCATCAGGGATCATATTATGGAAGGCCTGAAGGAAATCGGGGCGGAGGCATGAGGCTTTAAGGAGGATTGAATGCATGAAAGCGGGTAATGGTGATTTTGATATACAAAAAGAGTTTACGGCAGAACAACTTGCAAAGCTCGATGAGATTATCAGGAAATTCAAGGATAAACCGGGCGCGCTAATTCCTGTCCTGGAAGAAGCGCAGATGGCCCTTGAATTCTTGCCAATGCCTATTTTGCGCGTTATTGCAAAAGGGCTGAATCTGCCGCTGAGTCGTGTATACGGGGTCGTGACCTTTTATTCATTCTTTACGATGACCCCCCGCGGCAAGCATACATTGCGCGTGTGCCTCGGTACAGCTTGCTACGTCCGCGGAGGCAAGTCCATCATGGAGTCAATACAAAAAGAACTCGGCGTAAAAGAAAAAGAGACAACCCCCGACAGGCTCTTTTCGCTGGAGTCAGTCAGATGTCTGGGCGCCTGCGGATTAGCCCCGGTCATAATCATCACCGAAGACGTCCATGGCAGAATAAAAACCCAAAAAGTAAGGGAAATACTGAATCAATACCGGGAAGAAACGGTACCAGCTTAACAAATTTTTTCAGATGAGGGAAACAGCTATGGCAAAACTCACGATAGCAGATTTAAAGAAGATCAAGGATAAGGTTCATTCCGACACCTCACTGAGGGCGGGTGAGCATAGAGCCAAGATTACAGTGCACATGGGAACCTGTGGTGTTGCCGCCGGCGCACGCGCCGTAATGGACTCGTTGATGGGAGCAATTGCTGAAGCCAATGTATCCGATGTCATCGTGACGACGTCGGGATGCGCAGGGCTGTGTAGCCAGGAGCCCATGGTAACTGTAGAACTGACGGGGCAGAACCCCATTATCTATGGCAAAATCGACGCAAACAAGATGAGACAAGTCTTTATGAGACATGTCATGCAGGGAGAGGTGCAGACCCCCTTTGCAATAGCCAAAGTTTAAGCATGCGGGTATGCGATGAAAGAGATAGTAACACTAAAATGTTAAGGAGGATAATATCCACATGAAAGTGTTTCGTTCACATTTTTTGATCTGTGGAGGAACCGGTTGTCATGCTTCAGGAACTGCTAAAGTCAAGAACGCCTTGATTGAAGAGATTGACAAGAGAGGCCTTTCAAAGGACGTCAAGATTGTTGAGACCGGTTGTAATGGATTCTGTGCCCTGGGACCTATTATGGTGGCCTATCCCGAGGGCGTTGTGTATATGTCAATGAAACCGGATGATGTGCCTGAACTGGTTGAGGAACATCTCGTTAAGGGAAGGATTCTTCAAAGGCTTCTCTACAGAGAACCTACCACGAAAGAAGTCATTCCGGCCATGAACGATATACCCTTCTTCGCCCTTCAGGAACTGAGGGTATTGAGAAACAGGGGGCTCATTGACCCGGAAAACATCGACGAGGCAATCGCCAGAGATGCCTACTCCGGAATGGCTAAGGCCCTGACGGAAATGACGCAGGAGAAGATTATTCAAGAAGTTTTGGATTCAGGTCTCCGAGGCAGAGGCGGGGCAGGCTTCCCCACAGGCCTCAAGTGGAAATTCTGTTCCCAATCCCCCAGTGATGTGAAATATGTCCTCTGTAATGCCGACGAGGGAGACCCCGGAGCGTTCATGGACAGAAGCGTCCTTGAGGCTGACCCGCATGCCGTTCTTGAGGGAATGGTAATTGCCGCGAAGGCCATCGGTGCTCATTCAGGATATATTTACTGCCGTGCAGAGTATCCCCTGGCCATCCACCGATTGAACATTGCCATCAACCAAGCCAAGGAGTACGGCCTTCTCGGTAAGGATATTCTGGGCACTGGTTTCGATTTCGAATTACAGGTTTACCAGGGCGCCGGTGCTTTCGTCTGCGGTGAAGAGACGGCACTGATGACTTCAATTGAAGGCAAGCGAGGCATGCCAAGACCACGCCCGCCCTTCCCTGCTGTTGCGGGACTCTGGCAGAAACCTTCGGTCTTGAACAACGTTGAGACTTTTGCCAATATCGGACAGATAATCTTGAATGGCGCTTCCTGGTATAACGCCGTAGGAACGGAAAAGAGCAAGGGTACCAAAGTATTCGCTCTCACTGGCGATGTGAACAACGTCGGTCTCGTGGAGGTTCCCATGGGAACCACCCTCGGGCAGATTGTATATGACATCGGTGGCGGAATCCCAGGCGGCAGGAAATTCAAAGCCGCCCAGTTAGGTGGTCCATCCGGTGGCTGCATTCCCGCCGAGCACCTTAATACTCCCATTGACTTCGAGCGCGTAACGGAACTCGGCGCCATCATGGGTTCCGGTGGTCTGATTGTTCTGGACGAAGACAAATGCGCCGTCGACATAGCCCGCTTCTTCATGGATTTCGTTCAGGATGAGTCCTGTGGAAAGTGCACACCCTGCCGCGAAGGAACAAAAAGAATGCTCGAGATGTTGACGAACATTACTCAGGGTAAGGGCAAGGAAGGAGACATCGAACTCTTGCAAGAGATGGCGGGCATCATCAAGAACGCGTCTCTCTGCGGTCTTGGGCAGACAGCCCCGAATCCCGTACTCAGTACGATACGTTACTTCAGGGACGAATACGAGCTGCATATTAAAGAAAAACGTTGCAAAGCCGTTGTTTGTACCGCCCTCTTCAAGTCGCCCTGCCAGCATACATGTCCGGCCGGTATGGACGTTCCGGCTTATATCGCACTCATCCGGTCGGGACGTTTTGAAGATGCGTATAGAGTCATGTTACAGACAAATCCATTCCCGTCCGTATGCGGAAGGGTCTGCGACCATAAGTGCCAGGCAAAGTGCCGCAGAGGCAAGCTCGATGAAGCCCTCGCCATCAAATTCCTGAAGAGATTCATCACGGACAATGCGCCGAGACCCAAAATTTCGCCGGTATCTGTAACCAGGAAAGAGAAAATTGCCGTTATCGGTGCAGGTCCTGCAGGTCTAACGGCCGCGCGGGATCTGGCACGCAGAGGATACAAGGTAACTGTGTTCGAGGAACTCTCAGAACCAGGTGGAATGCTCCGCTGGGCCATTCCTGCTTACAGGCTGCCAAGGGAAATCCTTGCCAGTGAAATTAAAGACAATATCAAGTCGTTGGGAGTAGAAATCAAATGTAACACCCGTGTGGGTAAAGACATTTCCTTTGAACAAGTGGGCAAGGATTTCGACTACATCTTCCTGGCTCCCGGTGCTCAGAAGAGCCAGCCCATGGGCGTTCCCGGGGAAAATCTAAAGGGCGTCTACGGAGGCGTTGAGTTCCTCAGAGATTTTAATGCCAATGAGGATGCCTGGTTGGGCGGCAAGAAAACTCTGGGTTCAAAAGTGGCTGTAATCGGCGGCGGTAATTCCGCAATCGACGCTGCCCGTGTTGCACTCCGTCTGGGGGCCGATGTAACGATCCTTTACCGTCGCGAGAGAAAGGACATGCCGGCGGCTGAGGAGGAGATCATCGCGGCGGAAGATGAAGGTATGAAGATTGAGTATCTTGTTGCCCCTTTAAAAATCGATGAAAAAGATGGCAAGGTGAACGGGATAACCTGTCAGAGGATGAAGCTAAGTGAGTTCGACCGAAGCGGGCGAAAGAAACCTGCGCCCATTGCCGGCTCCGAATTTACGCTCAGCGTGGATGCCGTCATCGCCGCCATTGGTCAGACGTCAGACATGACCTTTGTCTCCAAGGAAAGCGGTGTGAGCGTCAATAAATGGTCCACATTTGATCTTGCAAAAGACAGCAAATCTCAGACAACGAATCCCAAATTTTTCACCGGAGGCGATGCCCTGACCGGACCAGACACCGTCATCGGCGCTATTGAAGCGGGACATCAGGCGGCCAGAGATATGGACAGCTACATCAGGAAGATCAGTGGCGAACCGGCTTACGTGGAACCACCTGAGGATAAGATAGAAATTCCATTTATCATCGATGAGGAAAGCGTAGAAGCTCCCCAGGCGAAGATGCCGGAGTTGCATGGGCCTGAGCGCAAACGCAATTTCAAAGAGGTGGAATTGGGCTACTTGAGAGAAGTGGCTATTCAGGAAGCGTGCCGCTGCCTGCGGTGCGACGCTGAAATCAGCTAATTTCTATTGGGCAAGCGGAATTAATTTACCTTGAACCCCGTCCTTTGGACGGGGTTCTTTTATTTCTGCTCTGGGCAGAACAATCTGATACGATTGCGACGCTGAAAAAAAAATTTGTGATATTCAAAACTGGTTTAAGAAAATTATCATCTATGAAGTTGCTGAAATGGCGGAGATAAAGAGCACGCTCGACATTATCATGGAAAGGACGAAAAACCTGACCATGACAGACGAAGAAAAGGCATGCTTCCGTCGGAAGGATGCGGAAGGAAAAGTGAAGGGATGGATACAAAAGTATCAGGACGGAGTAATCGAGATTGATACGCTAAGATCAGACTTCGAGAAGGAGGTAACGGAATATCCGGAAGTCCTCCATATTCTCAAGACACAACTGCTGGACTGCGTAAAACTTAATGGGGACAATGGAAAAGTATTAAGACTCCTTGAAGATATCCTCGGCATAAGTGCAGAGACTATTGAGAATACAATTCAATCCTTTAAGCGCGAGATGGACATTCTGCGGATCAAGAGAATTGAAAGCCTGGGGAAAGAATTGAAAGAAAGGAAAATATACGGCTCTTCAGTTGCTCCCAATCCAGATCACGGCGGAGACTGGCAAGAAAACATAGTTAAGGCGGAATCAGACCTGAGGGAACAATTAAAGTCTCTCGTAAAATAAAGACCCAACTAAGCTATTCAAAAAAACGTCATAAATAATCGAACCAGTAGTTTTTTATTTTCTGGAAATTGGCTTTTACTTCCTTCTTTCCTGTCACAATTTCTCCATGTCCGCAGAGAAGATAGTCGATATCCATTCCTGATATCCTTTTGAGACTTTCCTTAAGCATGCCGCCATTTCCTCCGGGCAGATCAGTGCGGCCTATACTCTCCCTGAAGACTAAGTCACCGGTGAACAATGCCTTTTTCTCAGGCCAATAGAGGCAAATGGACCCGGGTGAGTGTCCTGGAGTTGCGATGACCTCAAAGCTGTGTTCGCCGATGATCAAATCCCCCTCTCTAAGGAAAAAATGCGGTTCTGGAATTTTGAAGTATTGTCCGGCAAGCTCGCTTATAAAACGATACTCTTGGGCATTCATCGCAAACATGGTCGAATTGTCAAGCCCTGTTACGGCCTCCAAATGATCGGGATGACCGTGTGTGGCAATAGCCAAATCGATCTGGTCCGGAGAGATGTTAAGAGCAGCCAGATTCTTGCGCACATGATCAAAGAGATGTCGATGACCAGGATCTACGAGGATTTTAAGTTTGCCATCGATAAGGTAGGTATTGCAGTTATTCTGTGTATAAACCCCCCATATAAAGGCATGGAGACCATCAACTATTTTCATGAGGTAATTCTTCTATCAAGGTTGCCAGTGATCGACTCAAACTCACGTATCCTTAGAATTCAATACTCAGATTGACCTGCGGTTCAAAAATTTTGCCGAGCGATTCAAAAGTATCCCTGTACGATGAGTTGAGGAACATGGAGGGAAGGGATTTGACCGCATAGAGCTTGTCACTGCCACTTCCCGATGCCTGGCGTCCATCCACCTGTAACTGATCGATCAAGGTGCGTGAAAAAGATATACTGACATTGTGAAACCTAAGAATATTCAAAGAACTATCATCTTTTCTCTCCGCAGTATCACGGTCTATTGAAATAATCTTATCCGTCTGGGTGAATTCATCCCGTGATGATAAAATCCTGTCAGCATCAACGCCGGCCGCATGTAACCCAAGTTCGGTTTTTGTCTTGAATGGCTCCCACGCACTAATCATTCCGGAAGCGTTGCCGTCCACCACACTCACAAGTATCAGTAGGAACATATACATGAACCAAGCATATTCCGGGCTATTTACCCTCTTCATATCCAGCACTCCCGCTCCAGATTACGACGGGGGAAGTCTCAGTTTCTGGTCAACATACAGCACATCAGCACGTCTTATCTGATTCAGCCTTCGCAATTCACTGACGCTCGTATTGCATCGTCTGGCGATCTTATCGAGTGTGTCGCCCTTTTTGACCCTGTACTCGTATGTCTTAGACTTCTTGCCGCCAGCTTTCTCTGCTTTCCCCGGGTTTGCTTCCGTATATGGCAGTTTCAATTTCTTGTCGACATACAGAGGTTCCTGCATTTTCATTTTGTTCAGTTTCAACAGAATACTGATCGTCGTATTATTCTTTTTCGCTATCTTATCGAGTGTGTCACCCCTCTTAACCCTATAGACCGTAGTCGCTGGCGCAGATGCGGAAGGGAGAGATCTGGGTATGTCATTTGAGGCCTTAACTTCTCCATCCCTTTTTTCCTCAGTTATGTCCCTCACCGGCACCGACACCTTCAAGGCACGCCCGACGTAGAGAGGCTCCTTCATCTTCATGTTGTTAAGTTTCAACAAAACACCGATCGTCGTATTGTTTTTTTTAGCTATTTTATCAAGGGTGTCACCTCTCTTGACCTTGTAAATTTTAGTCACTGAGGCAGGCGCGGAAGGTAGAGATTTTTCACGTGCAGTTGATACTTTGAGTTCCTCATCCCTATCCCTTTTCTCATCAGATATTTCTTTCTCTCGCGCCGGCACCTTCAACACGCGACCGAAGTATAAAGGATCATCGAGCTTCATATGGTTCAGTCTCAGAAGGGTGCTGATCTTTGTGTTGTGCTTCCGTGCAATGATGTCAAGGGTATCGCCCTTCTTGATTGTATAGTTTGTGCTTCGCGGCGCCTTGAATTTGTCTGTTTCATCCGATATGTAGACGGATTTTTGGTCATCTTCTTTTTTTGTTAAGACAATCTTAGGCGTTTTAGGCGGACGCCCCGGTGCTACAGGTAAGAATTCCGTCACAGAGGCTGCTATGGCCTTTGCAATTTTCGTTTGAAATCGACCGCTCCGCAGCAGCTTTTCTTCTTTCGGATTTGAGATATAGGCCGTTTCCACCAGTAATGATGGAATCTCCGGCAGTTTGAGCACTATGAAGGGCGCTTCCTGGACCTTTCCAAATTTCACTTTATTTACTTTGTCCAGATGTTTAATAATAGAACTGCCAAAGGTTCTTGACGAGTTTATAGTATTTGTTTGAAACATATTAAGGATGATGGGGTCCGACTCGTCGCTATTTTCCCCATTCGGGGAACCTCCGATTATATCGGCCATATTTTCATTCCTTGCAAGAAGCTTGGCGGCTTCACTGCTTGCCCCTCTCAGCGACAGGCAGTAAACAGAGCTGCCCCTGGCGCCTCTCTGTCTGAAGGCATCCGCGTGGATGCTCAGAAATAGATCGGCCCCGTATTCCCGTGCAATTTTCAGCCTCTTTTTGAACGGCACGTAGTAATCCCCATCTCTTGTAAGAAAGGCGCGGTAACCTTCCTTGCTGTTCAAGATATCCCTTAATTTCCTGCTGATATCCAGAACGACATTCTTCTCCTGTGTCTTCAGCTTCCCGACTGCACCTGGATCATCTCCCCCGTGACCCGGATCGATGATAATGATCTTGTTCTTTCGTAGAACCTTCTCCTCTTCTCTTTCCTTGCTCTCCTGTTTCTCCACGTCGGGGAATTCAATGTCAATGACAATGCGGTCGGGTTTGTCCTGAAATTTCTTTTGCTTAAATACCTTCGTTTCAACATTTTCACCAAGCGACAATTCTACTCTGATTATGCCTTGAGGAAGATGCGTAATCATTATTTTATCGATCCCCGGCTTGTTTAAAATGAACTCATGCGGAAAGTCTTCTCTTACACGGGTTTCTTTAAGATCGATAAACAATTTTTTGTCGGCCTCGTCGACTGTATAATGGACATCATCACTCAGATCGATGACAACCCTCGTATGATCGGGTGCAGCCCAATGCCGAATATTAAGGATATTACTTTGGGCAAATACCGGATATATGTAGAAGATCACACTCATCAGGATAAATAAAAAGGTAATTTTGTGAAGTCGTATCATTTTACCGAATCTTTTAAATTTTGCGTCAATCTATCAGATTTATCATATGATTTCAATACCCTTATGGTGACTTGGTCGGATTGGAAGTCTTGTCAAGAAAAACTGGGGGCACAAAGCACTCACTCCGACGGGCTCAAGGCATGTTCATGTAAGATAAAGATGGTTACACAGAGACAAGATGCACAAAAAAAGATTAAAATCACATCCAAGCGGCATGCCCACTTTCACACAAGGGAATTCTGTAACGTCTCCAGAAATATAAAATATATTGACAATTTCTTTTCATAATGACATTTTCCAAAGCACATATACCGGAGCCAAGCCATGAAAATTAGGAACCTCTTTTCTCAAAATAGATTCATCCTTTCCTTTGAGGTTTTCCCGCCTAAGAGGGAAGGTAATCTTGATAGTCTGTATGTAACGATTACGGAACTGGGGGAATTGAAGCCTGATTTTATTTCCGTAACCTATGGAGCAGGAGGAAGCACAAGGGGGAAAACCATAGAAATCTCCTCCAGGGTCAAGAATGGATTTAATCTGGAAGTACTGGCCCATTTAACTTGCGTACAGTCCACGAAAGATGACATAGCACGCATTCTCGACCTGCTTAAGGAGGAAAATGTTGAAAACATCCTTGCCTTACGGGGTGACCCGCCCGAAGGTACGGAGAGATTCATAAAAACAGAGGGTGGATTTGAGTATGCAAACGAGCTGGTCCAATTTATTAAGACCCGTGATAACTTCTCAGTGGGAGTGGCCGGTTATCCCGAAGGGCATATCAAGGCACCCAACCTAAAGGCAGATATTATTAATCTGAAGCGGAAGGTAGATGCGGGGGCAGATTTTATTATTACCCAACTATTCTTCAATAATGACGCTTTTTACAATTTCCGGGATCATACAATGGCACTTGGAATTGACGTCCCCATATTACCCGGGATTTTTCCCATCCTGAACTATAATCAGATCATAAGGATCGCATCTCTTGCCGGTGTCAGGATACCTCCTAAGCTTGGTGAGAAGGTGGAGAAGAACAAGGACAAACCACAAGAAGTGGAAAAATACGGAATAGAATACGCGATCATTCAGGTAGATAATCTAATTAAGAACGGAATAGCCGGTCTCCACCTATACTGCATGAATAAAAGCCATCCGGTAAAGAAAATATTGGCGGAGCTCTCTTTGTCACGGTGACTAAGAAAAAATGTAGATGCTGAGAAAGACGTAGAGTATACAAGCCATAAGGTATATGAACACATCTCGCTTGCATCGATTCTGTGCAGATTATTAAAGCCCCGTGGACATAACCGGGCGATTAGCTCGGTTGGATAGAGCGCTGGTCTCCGGAGGCTATCCGGGACGGCGCTCTATTTATATGAAATCACGCCGAAATAGACGACATTATTAGAACACTTGCCTTTTCTAATTGTCACCCAGTATCACAGAAAATCTCAGCTAATCACTCTTTTCACCTATCAAGTCACAGTAATTTTCACAACACCTCTAGAAATGTAACACCGCCGGCGTTGGAATACACTAACTAAATAAAGCTTGCTTTCTGTAATACAAATGATATACAGTTAGCCAAAAGATTTTGGGGTGATGCTATGGCAAGAACGGCAATGATAAACGCAAGAACAGAAAGAGAACTCAAGAATGAAGTGCAACGCATCCTAAAAACCCTGGGCATCTCCACAACAGAGGCAATCAATATTTTCTTCCGACAGGTAAAACTCAGGAGGGGTCTCCCCTTCCCTGTAGAAATTCCTAATGAGGAAACACTGAAGACATTCAGAGATAGCGAGGCGGGAAAGAATCTTGTGGAATGCAAGGACGCCGGCGAGATGTTTAGAAAGTTGGGCGTCTGATGCGGACACCCGTATATACAAAGCGATTTGAAAAGGACATGAAACGCATGGTCAAGCGGGGATATGATCCTGAACGTATCAAAACTGTCATGCGTGGTCTCATAAAAGGAAAGGCACTTGACACAAAATATCGAGACCATATGTTGGTCGGAAATTTCAAAGACCGTCGAGAGTGTCATCTTAGTCCGGATTGGCTTTTAATTTACTGGATTGATGAACCGAGGATTATCTTTGAACGAACGGGCACTCATTCCGACCTGTTTAGATAGAAAGGGAACCGTAAAATTAGAAGCGAAGGGGATCGGCTACCGGAGCTGAAAACCGGCATGTCCCGCCGGCTGCCCCTTCGTTGAACTCTCGGGACAGTTGTCAAGGGACGGGCAATGACGAAACAAAAACTCTCCTATAAAGAATTGTTTGAAGGCCAGTGGTGCCCCCTTTTTGGTGCCGTCCCGGCAATTTCAAATAATCCTCATCATGACACATTTGTGGCAGCCTCATGCGTTGATGTCATTCGGAAGGCTCGTGAGATGTGGGGAGTGCCTCAATACGATGACTGGCAATGGCCAAATCCTAACTGTCCAAACGAAAAGATAACCGGAATCCCGGGAGAGTATATTGTTTCGGTCCGCAAGGTCTTTATGAAACACGACAACATTAGCATCGGCGTTTTGGATGATGGAACAGTGCGCTGTAACTTTTTGGAAAACCATATTAGGTCTACGGAGGGCGCGTCCATAAATGCCTTTATTGGAACACAAACACGCTACATAGACAAACCTAAAAAAATCGTACCTACCTTCGGCAGATGGAAAACCTCCCGAACATGGAAAGTCTTATGGTGATGTCAAAACAGGCTGGTGGAAGGCTCTACAGGGGGCCAGGATCGACAATTTTTGATTTCACGATATGAGGACACATACATTCGGATCGCGGTTAGGCATGAGGGGCGTTGACATCAAAACGATCCAGGAGCTCCTGGGGCATAAAGACATCAAAATGACGATGCGCTATTCACACCCGACACCGGAACATAAAAGGAAAGCTGTTGAAGTTTTAGATTCAATTCACAGTAATTTTCACAACAGCCTATCTTCTCAAGGGACTGCCCGCCTCGTAAGTATCGAACATTATTGAACGGGCGATTAGCTCAGTTGGATAGAGCGCTGGTCTCCGGAACCAGAGGCCCCGAGTTCAAATCTCGGATCGCCCGCCAATTTATTCAAGGGTTTAGATATCAACTCTGACCCCTTTTTAATGCGTGGAAGCATGCGGTTCAGTACCAAACAAAGTCTATATAGTCAGAAGAAAGCCATATGTATTAATCTCCGGATATACAATCGAGAAACGCATATTGAATTAGAATACGGATCAAAGGACTATTATGCAGGGGAGGACCCTATATATTCCTCATACAGCAATCCGGAATGGGTCATCCAGCACGAGATGGATCACCTTGAAGGAATAACAATACAAGACAAGGGAGCCGCCTTGATCTGAAAAGTTTTTATCTAATATGTCCCGAGAAATACTCTTATCCGATGTCTATTCTGTTACGTATATCTTCCTTGTAGTCAAGCATTCGTTAATTTTGAAAGTTATCCACCCTTTCAAACGGTAGTCCTCAGAGCAACTCAGGGAATTTCTTACCCAAAATCTAAGCATTTTCTCTGAAAATTAAGGGCTTCCCTGATATGAAACAAAGTGTTTTTTAAACAGATGATTTGGAAACATTTATTTGAAATTATCGCGAGCAGCTTACGTCAATATTTTCTGTAGGACGTAAAGATATATGCAACTTATTTTGGTTGCAATAAACAATAGTTTTTGATAATATTTCAGTCAAGGAAAGGGCTTTCATGAGTAAACATAAAAAATTGTTGCAACGATTCCTGTCAATGCCGAACGATTTCACATGGCGGGAACTGAAAGCGCTTCTTTCCGATTTTGGATTTGCAGAGGGGAAAACTGGTAGAACCGGGGGCTCTCGGGTGCGATTTGATCACAAGACTGCTTTTCCGATTATTCTTCATCGACCACACCCTACTCAGGTTTTGAAACGGTATCAGATCGAACAAATAGAAGATTCTTTGAGAAAAGAGGGTTTTATATGAAAGGTATGTTGACCTATGAAGGATATTTTGGGTCTGTTCATTATAATGACCATGACCAGATATTTTATGGTAAGCTTGAGTTTATACATGCCCTGGTAAGTTATGAAGGTACGGATGTTAAATCACTAAGACGCTCCTTTGAAGAAGCCGTTGACGATTATCTTAAGTTATGCCAACAGACCAAACGTGTGCCGGAAAAGCCCTTCAAGGGCTCATTCAATATTCGCCTCAATTCCGATTTGCACCATCAGCTCTACGAAAAGGCTACAAAAAAAGGTATGACTCTAAATGGGTTTATTAAGTCTGTCCTTGAAAAGGTTGTTGCCGAAACACGGCGTGCCTGAGAAAATTACTGTCCTTAGCCATAGGTTGTCTACAACTAAGATTAATTGATAGTGATTGTAAAAAACGACCACGATACATAGCTTCCTGTTATCAATGAAAATGAGATTTCAGTAGATAGAAAAGCTTTCAAGTAGTTATCAATAAAATATTTCCTTGACTTCTTAACTCATTAGGGCCAGAAGAAAAACATATTTGAATAAGGTATCGTCAATCGGTTAACAACCATTTGAACCCTTCTTAAAAGGGTGATGCTGTGGACAGATTACCGAAACCCCGTGTCTCATAAAGAGTGCGGGGTTTTGTTGTTTTAATCACTAAGGAGGCATCATGAAAAAAATTGTTTTGACGATCGTTGCCATTTTGTTTCTGCTGGCCGCTTATTTGACCCTCTGGCCGGTGCCGATCGAGCCTGTCAGTTGGACCGCACCCATGCCACCCGGCTATACCGGCCCCCACGCAGTCAACACAAAGCTTGCTAACCTCAAGATCATTTCATTGGGCAAGGAAGAAGGGCCAGAGCATATCGCCCTCGGCAAAGATGGCAAGCTTTACACAACAGTAGCCAGCGGCAACATCCTGCGAATGAATCCAGATGGCAGCACGCAAGAGGTGTTTGTAAATACCGGTGGGCGGGTGCTTGGTTTTGACTTTGACGCAGCCGGAAACCTGATCGCTGCCGACGCCGTGAAGGGTCTGCTATCAATCAGCCCCGAAAGAAAGATAACAGTGTTGACCGACAAGGTAAACAGAGAACCGATCCGCTATGCTGACGCAGTGGTGGTGGCCAAGTCCGGCAAGATGTATATGAGTGATGCGTCAACCCGTTTTGCGCCTAAAGATTGGGGTGGGACGTTTGAAGCAAGCGTGCTGGACATTCTGGAGCAGGCATCAACCGGCCGTATTCTGGAGTACGACCCGGCAAAAAAAACGACCCGAGTCGTGGCGAAAGGTTTTAGTTTTGCCAACGGTGTAGCCCTGAGCCAGGATGAACAAACGCTGTTCGTCAATGAAACCGGTAAATACCGGGTGTGGAAGATTTCAGTGGGCGCGAAGGATCTCGATGTCTCGACCCCGAGCGACCAGGCCATACTGCTGTTTGACAACCTGCCCGGTTATCCGGACAACCTGATGCGTGGACTCGACGGAAAAATCTGGCTGGGTCTCGTAAAGCCGCGTAACCCCACCATCGACAACCTGGCTACAAAGCCGTTCATGCGCAAGCTCACACTACGTTTGCCGCGTGTGATGTGGCCGATTCCGAAGGCCTACAGTCATGTGATGGCTTTTACGGAAGACGGCAAGGTGGTGGCTGATTTGCAGGACCCGAGCGGCGTTTACCCGGAAACATCAGGGGTGACGGAAACTGCTGACCGGCTCTTCATCCAAAGCCTGCACGCCAAGGGGCTGGGCTGGATGCCTAAATGACCGCTCGGTTTTGAGATGCATTACGGCCTGATCACATGAGGAAAGATTAAGGTTCATCTTTAATATTAAATGCTTTTCTCTAATCCATTCTGTAGACTTGTGGAGCTTTTATTTCTTTCTGAAATCTTGATAGGAGATTCCGCATACTTGACAACAGATTTGTTCTATAGTCAGAGTCCTTCAACCTTGTATGAGGGCGCTATGAACCGGTGACCTAAAAAGACCCAGTTTCTCAATAAAAGAGAGCGGGGTCTTTGCATTATTAAGGAGGCGATCATGAAATGGTCAAAGATGGTTCCAGCATTTTTTTATATTTTCTTTCTTATCTCATGTGCTACTACAGCCACTCCCAATATCCATCTCAAGATTTCGAATACTGAAATGGAGATAAATCGAGGAGCCGAGGTCGCTCAATCCCTTGCGATTTCGACAAAAAATAACCTGATCCTTGTCGGTTCCATAAGGTTCACTTCAAGTCTGTGGGACATTTCTAAAGGACAGATGGTCAAAGCGCTGCGGACAAGCGAAAACGATTTCGCGGTTCCCCCAGTAGGGGTCAAATTTCTGCCGGACGAGAGTAAGGCCGTCACATTCAACATTCTCTCAACAAGAAGGCGTATCTCAATCTGGGATCTTAAAACAGGTACTGAACTAAAAGCCTTTCAAATTGGTGCATCGGATATGGCGATTGCTCCAGATGGCAAGCACGCACTTGTTGTGGGAGAGGCCTATAAGGGGCTCGGCATTCTTGATCTGGAGTCCGGTACAATGAGGCAGCTCAAAGGCCACTCTGATTCCGGATGGCGCGGGGCGATCTATAAAGCTGATATCAGTCCTGATGGGAAGTACGGCGTAACTGCGAGCTTCGACAAATCCGTGAGGCTCTGGGATATGAAAACAGGTGAAGAGGTGCGGAGATTTTACGGCCACGAGGGGTCATTCAGGGAAGGCATGGTGAATTCGGCCAAATTTTCTCCTGACGGCCACTACATTATTTCGGCCGGAAGTGACAAGACCTTGAGACTATGGGAAGTTGCAGCGGGTAAACTAGTCCGGACATTCAGAGGCCACACAGACGCGGTCAGGATGGCCATGTTTTCTAAAGACGGCAGAATGGTTATTTCGGCAGGTTTAGATTCAAATGTCAGGGTCTGGGATGTTGCAACTGGGAATACCATTAGAATATTTAAAGGGCATTCAGAAGGATATGCCAGCGGCGTCAGCCTTCTGGGCGTAGCCGGGGTGGGGTTTACACCTGATAGCCGCTATGCAATCTCGACCGGTGATGCAACCATCAGATTATGGGATATGTCAACCGGAGAGGAAGTGGCAACAATGATCAGATTCAATGATAACGAATGGATCTCGATCACTCCCGAGGGGTATTACAATTCATCCCCGAACGGACACAGGTACATGAACCTTCTCGTGGACAAGACACCTTACAGCATGAACCTCTTCTATGACGTCTTCTACCGACCTGATATAGTAATGGCAAAACTCAGGGGAGAAGACATAAAAGACTTAATCACAATCACCATGAAAGACGCGATAAAAAGCCCGCCGCCTGTTGTCGAGATAATCCCAATAACAACCTCTCCAACATCGCCAAAGGCAAAAGTCTGTTATAACGTCAAAAGCACAGGAGGGGGCATTGGAGAAGTAAGGCTCTTTCATAATGGGAAACTCATAGAATCAGACGGATATTACAAGGAAGTTGCAAAGAGTACCACAGAAAAGACCCAGCTTGCAAAACTCGACAGCAAAACCATATACGAAGACATGAGAAGCGTGACAATAAAAGGGAAGACAGAGATAAGCCCTGTAACAACCAAGACCAAAGGAGAAGCCTTCAATGACTGTAAGGAGATAGATGCAGTTTCAGGAGAAAACGAGATAAGCATAACAGCATTTAACAGAGATAATACCGTCCAGGGCTATATGAAGACGGCCAGTTTCAACTCAAAACTCAAACAGGAAGAACCCCATCTTTATATCCTGGCCATCGGTATCGACCAGTATAAGGATACCAATGTCAATCTGAAGTATGCGGTAAAGGATGCCAGGGACATAGAAGAGAAAATAAAGGTTCAGGCCGCCACGTTATACAATCCCCGGAACATCCACTATGAGGTTCTGACAGACCGGGAAGCCACCAAGGTGAACATCACAAATAAGATCGATGCGCTTGCGAAAGCCATGAAGCCCCAGGACAGTTTTATCCTCTTCGTGGCAGGCCACGGTGTGCTCTTACAGAATCAGTACTATCTGCTCACCCATGACTATGACGGCACGGTGAGCAATCACAGCGTGATCAGCTCCAACGAGATCGTGGAACTCTCCAAGAGGATAAAGTCGTTGAGCCAGTTGTTCATCTTCGACACCTGCCATGCGGGCGGTGTGGACACCATCATCAGCGGTCTTTACGATGCAAGAATGTCTGTTCTGGCCAAGAAGATGGGTTTACATATCTACGCATCGGCCAGTGATAAGCAGGCGGCGATGGACGGATATAAGGGCAATGGACTTTTCACCTATACTCTTCTTGACGGTCTGAACAACAACAAGGAGGCCGACAAGAACAAAGACGGCAAAGTAAGCATCGTTGGGCTGGGTGAATATTCCAAGAAGATGACGACAAACATATCAAAACAGATCGGCCATGAACAGACGCCGTTGATCATTAATTTTGGGAAAGACAGCCCGATATATAAATTGCAGTGAAGATTTCAATCCGTTATCATCGATCCGGACCGACCACGCAACCTCTCGCTTTGTAGGTGGAGACAATTTCGGACACATCCCTGTTTTTCTTGACAAACTATCGCTGCTTTCCATTTGAAAGCTTGCAAAAAAACATCGCAACATAACCCATCTTGCATACGTCCTTAATCAATGCCTGCCAGATAGAAACAGCCTATGTGTCAGGTTCATTATCTATACTGCCGTGTCTGAATTCCCGCTCTTTGGAGCGGCACTTTCAGGGGCATTTCAGCTGCTAAAATTGAGATTTTTTTCAGAAACTCCATGAATCTCTGAGAGTTTCCGGCTTGCCGCAAAAGCCGTATCGCCATTTCGTTGGCTAAAGGAAAACAATTTAATATCCTTCTTTGGTCGGCTCTCCCTGGTTGAAAAAACCGCCTCGATGGTTGACTAAGTCCTGGAATCACTGATAACTCGGTGCATTCCAATTCCTGCATAAAAAATCTTGATTTATTGAAAAGAATATTATAAAAGCCAAGTCCACTCAAAATCTTATTATACAGGACTCCTTGTTCGGACAAACAGTTCGGACTTTAGAGCCATGAGGAGGTAGAAAGTTGAAAAGATACGAAACCCTGTTTATTGTCCAAATTGACCTTCCCACTGACGAGCTCAACAGTATTATCGAACGATATAGAGCAATCGTAACGGCTTTAAAAGGCACCATCATCAAAGTCGAAAAATGGGGCAAAAGAAAATTAGCTTACGAAATTAAGAAGCAATCAAGCGGCAACTATATCCTGATCGATTTCGCAGGCAAGAGCGCCATCATCGACGAACTGGAAAGAAATTTCAAGATCGATGACAAGATCTTGAAATTCATGACAATAATGAAGGATGGCAATGTTGATCTGGCAGCGATAGAAAAAGAAACGCAAGAAAAAAGTCAGACTGAAGCGACACGTGCGGCGCTGGTGGTCGAAAGCCGGGAAAGTGCTGGACCGAAGATAGAGACCGATGCAAATAAAGATTCCACATCATCAGAATCCACATAAACGCTGATATAACGGGGAAACGGAGGGGAAAAGTATTACAGATGCCAACACCATCAAGAGACACAAGGACATCAAGAACCGATTCAAGACCGCAGAAGAAATTTTACCACAAAAGAAAATTTTGTCGCTTTTGTACAGACTCAGATATAAGAATAGAATACAAAGAACCTCTTGTCTTGAAGGATTACATAACTGACAGGGGTAAGATCATACCAAGGAGAATTACAGGAAATTGTGCCAAACATCAAAGGGAAGTTACTGTGGCCATAAAAAGGGCGAGGACCATTGCTCTGCTGCCCTTTGTTGTATCTGAATGGTAATATGAAATTGCAAGATGGACGCTTCAGATCAAGATTGACGGATTCAGACTTTGAGCAAAGAGAGGGGCGCATTCTTTAAGAGTAATTTTTTCACGGGTATAGCCGTATCCTCCCTGGCCTTTCTCGCTGCATCGCTCATTCCTCTGCTGGGTGCTTTCTTTTTTATCCTAACACCCCTGCCAATTATTTATTATTATTCCAAGACGGGCAGGATACAGGGATTTGCAATCTTTCTCATATCTCTTTTCTTGGTCGCCAGTGTCCTGACATTTTCAGATTCTATTGCAAATCTTCCATTCTTATTCATAACGGGATTCTTGGGGCTCTTTCTTTCAGAAATATTTCGCAGGAACTACTCTATTGAAAGAACTGTCGTTTACCCTGTGACAGCGATATTGATGTTGTGGTGCTCGTTTATCGTTCTTCAAAGTCTTTCAGCAGGGGAAGAACCGTGGCATCTTGTTGAGGATTACATAGGGAGAAACATTCAAGAAAGCATTCAATTCTATGCTCAACTTGATATACCGGCGGACCAAATCGACCTTATCAAGGACAATTTTAAACAGATAACTAATTTCCTTGCAAACATTTTTCCTTCTCTTGTCCTGGTTAGCGCATCCTTTATAGTGTGGCTTAATATACTGGCGGCAAGAGAGATATTCCAGAGAACCGGAATGTGGTATCCCGATTTCGGTGATCTTTCACGTTGGAAGGCTCCGGAGGGGCTGATATGGCTTCTCATTGCCGCCGGAGGAATACTTTTAGTCCCCGTTTCGTTGGCGAGGATTGTCAGCCTTAATCTCGTGATCGTTTGCATGTTTGCGTACCTCCTTCAGGGTTTGTCAATCATAAGTTTTTTATTCAAAACAAAAAACGTTCACAGATCTTTCAGGATACTTTGTTATTTTCTCATTTTTGCTCAACAATATTTAATCCTGCTCTTAGTTGCCGTGGGCGTGTTTGATCTATGGGTTGATTTCAGAAAATTTATTAAACCGGTAACATACTCAACCTCATAAACAAGATTATAAAATCCTGTGCTTAATGATCTTGCAAAAGAGATGTAAATGGAGGCGAAAAAGGCGGGCTTCTCAAGAAAATAAGAGCGGTACGAAGATTAAATCCCGGTGTGCCGGGTGTAACTGATACATGAGTCATATAGCGTGCCCTGAGGAATGCGCGTCGATTTTAGTTGTTGAGCTTCTCGTGTGCTCGCTCAGGAGTTAAATAGAGAAATTCAGATTTTACGAGGAGATTTTATGAAGGTGATATTGAAGCAGAATGTCGATTCTCTTGGAAAGGCGGGAGATGCGGTGAAAGTTGCCGATGGTTATGCGAGGAACTATCTGATTCCCAAAGGGCTTGCAGTGGAAGCAAGCAACTGGTCTCTCATGGCTTTAGAAAATGAAAAAAAGCAAATAATGAAGAAGATGGAAACTGAAAAGAAAAAGGCCGAAGTCATGATTGAAAGGCTCGCAGGTGTGACTTTGAGTCTTACCAGGCGCGTCGGGGAACAGGATAAATTATTCGGGTCAGTCACGACAAAAGATATCGAGAAATCCCTCAACGAACTAGGAATAGAGATTGATAGAAAAATGATTCTCCTTGAAGAACCTATAAAGACTCCCGGCGAATTCCTGGCTAAGATTAAACTTTAGCCAGGGGTAATGACGGAGATAAAAATAACAGTAATTGGTGAGGCGTAAATCAGTCCATGAAAGATATTGACACCTCATTGCATAGAGTGCCGCCCCAGAATCTCGAAGCTGAACAGTCTGTGATCGGAGGAATCCTCCTCGATAACCAGGCACTGAACAGCGTTCTGGAAGTGCTTCATGTCGAGGATTTTTACAGCGAAGCCCATCGTAAAATATTCGCTGCCATTATAGAACTCTATGACAGAAATGAACCAAGTGATCTCATCACATTAAGTAACATACTGAAAAGCAAGAATCATCTCGATCAAGCGGGGGGAGTATCTTACCTATCGACCCTCGCGGATAATGTGCCGTCTGCAGCCAATATAGATCACTATTCCAAAATCGTAAAAGAAAAGTCAATTTTGCGCAAATTAATTAGCACGGCCACCGATATTCTGAGCAAGAGTTATAGTGCAGGTACGGACATCGATACGGTGCTCGACGAAGCTGAACATGCCATATTCGACATATCGGAAAATAAAATAAGGCGGGCCTTCAGTCCTTTCAAAGACATAATAAAGGAAAGCGTCAAGACTATTGAGAGGCTCTATGAGAGAAAAGAGCTTGTGACCGGTGTTCCCACTGGATTTGAAAAGATAGACGACATCACTTCAGGACTGCAAAAATCCGATTTGGTTATAATTGCAGGCCGGCCAAGCATGGGGAAAACCGCTTTTGCCCTGAACATTGCGCGGTATGCAGCTCTCGAAGCGAATATCGCCGTTGCAATTTTCTCTCTGGAAATGTCCAAAGAGCAACTTGCCCTGCGCATGCTTTCCTCGGAAGCGAGGGTTGATTCACAGAGAATCAGAAGGGGTTTCCTGGGAGAGGCCGATTGGCCGAGGCTGATCTCTGCCGCTGGAAGGCTTTCCGAGGCGCAGATATTTATCGATGATTCATCGGCAATTACCGCATTGGAAATGAAGGCAAAGGCACGACGGTTGAAATCTACTGTCGACCTTGGCTTGATCATACTGGATTATCTCCAACTTATGAGAGGCGGCGGTTACAGGGAATCGCGAGAGCAGGAAATATCGGAAATCAGCCGTTCACTAAAGGCCCTTGCAAAGGAATTGAATGTCCCGGTAATAGCGCTTTCCCAGCTGAACCGAAAGTTGGAAGACAGGACCAATAAGCGACCGCAGATGGCGGATTTGAGGGATTCGGGGGCCATTGAGCAGGATGCAGATCTGATCGCTTTTATTTACAGGGATGAGGTCTATGAGAAGTCTGAGGAAAATCCTGAAAAGGGCATGGCCGAGATAATTATTGGCAAACAAAGAAACGGACCAACGGGTATGGTTAAGCTGGCATTTCAGGACAAGTTCGCTCGTTTTGAAAACCTCGCCAGAGGGATTGACATGGAGCCGTAGTCATATGGGAAAACTTCAACGGTAATTTTTTTTAGCTCATCATCCAAAGGTTCCTACATCCCCGTTTTCATCGAAAAATGCTAGCCTTGAGGACATTGTACAGTATCTGCTCCATCTGACGACGTTGTTACGTCTCAGGCGGGGAGCAGCTCCCGCTCTTTTCCTAAATATGGAATGGCCAGTCTCAATTTTTTAAGGGCCTGCTTCTCAATCTGTCTGGCCCGTTCCCTCGTAATGTTGTACTTGTTACCAATTTCCTGGAGGGTTTTCGGGCTGTCCGTCATTATACGATGTCTGACGATATAGCTCTCCCTTTCATTGAGATTTGTGAGGGCGCCGGCAATGTTTCTTTTTACGATATCCATCTCCTCTTTCTTAATCAAGGACGTCTCCTGATCCTCGCCCTTGTAAGTTAAATAATCGAGATGAGACGTCTCTCCTTCTCCACTGATGTATGAATCAAGCGAAAGATCACGGTAAGTAAGCCTCTGGTCCATTTCTTCAATCTCAGTTTCCTTAACGCCAAGGGACTTTGCAATTTCGCCGAATTCAGGGTTCTTCTGTGAAAGGGCTTCAAGCTTCCTTTTCGCCTGACCAAGCTTGAAAAAGAGTTTCCTCTGTGCCTGTGTAGTCCCGATTTTTACAAGACTCCACGATTTGATTATAAAATTTTGTATATATGCCCTGATCCACCACACAGCATAAGATATGAGCCTGTATCCCCTATAGGGATCAAACTTTTTCACGGCATGCATGATGCCGATATTCCCTTCCTGGATCAGATCGGCCAGTTTAACTCCGTAATTTCTATATTCGTGCGCGATCTTGACCACAAACCTCAGGTTCGAAACGACCAGTTTCTCGGCTGCCTCCATGTCATTATATTTCTTAAATTTCACGGCAAACCTGAATTCTTCATCCGCACTAAGAATGGGATGGCGATTGATCTGTGCTATATAGATGTCAAGAGTACTCGTGACTGATGGCAGTTCCAATTAACAACCCTCCGACTTGCTTTGTCCATCTTACAATGCTTAATATTATTATACATCCAATCCTCCAGTCAACATCTTTGACATATTTTTTTCTTAATGGTGCATATCTTGACAGATTGACTATCCATGTTTACATTTATGAATGTAATTCACGCTTTGGACATGCATTGAGAATCACACCGTAAAGAGTATGAAAGCCCAAGTTACGCCGTATTTTTCTTCGTCGCAGGCGAATATCCACGTAAGCCTTACGAGGGTTAATATACTGCTGATAAAAACAGATGGAACAAGGAGAAACCCCGTGTTATTGGAGGTATCATGAGATTTGACAAATTTACGCTAAAGGTTCAAGAGGCCCTACAGGAGGCTCAGTCCCTTGCAAAGAAATACGGAAACCAGAGTATCGATGTCGAGCATCTTCTTCTCGCATTTCTCCTGCAGCCGGAAGGCATTGTCGGGGAAATACTGAAAAAATTGGGAGCAGATCCGAAAGGAATTGAAACTGAAATCAGGAAATCTCTGGAAAAATTACCGCGAGTTGAAGGCGCCGGTATCAGCCAGACGTACATGACGCCGAGATTAAATAAAGTATTGGACGATGCCCTTGTCGAAGCATCCCGCTTAAGGGATGAGTATGTAAGTGCCGAGCATATCCTGGTTATGATGGCGGAAGAAAACGACGGAGTTGCCGGAAAAATTCTTAAGCGCAAAGGCGCAACTAAGGATAATATATTCAGGGTCCTTCTCGAAATCAGAGGCAACCAGCGGATTACAGATCCGAATCCGGAAGAGAAATATCAGGCACTGAAGCGTTATGCCCGGGACTTCAATGAACTTGCCAAGAAGGGATCTTTTGACCCCGTCATTGGAAGAGACGATGAAATCAGGAGAATCATGCAGGTGCTCTCCAGGAGAACAAAGAACAATCCTGTTCTCATAGGCGAACCGGGCGTAGGCAAGACGGCTATTGTGGAGGGGCTTGCGCAACGAATCGTAAACGGTGACGTACCAGACAGCCTGAAGGACAAGCGCGTTCTTGGTTTAGATATCGGCGACTTGGTTGCCGGCGCCAAGTACCGCGGAGAATTTGAAGAAAGACTCAAGGCGGTGCTTAAGGAAATAACAAGCGCGCAGGGGGAAATCATCCTCTTCGTAGATGAGTTCCACACGGTAGTCGGTGCGGGAGCCGCCGAGGGAGCGGTCGATGCTTCCAATATGATGAAACCTGCCCTTGCCAGGGGCGAATTACGGTGCATAGGTGCGACGACATTAAATGAATACCGGAAACATATCGAAAAAGATCCTGCCCTGGAACGGAGATTCCAGCCCATCATTGTAAGGGAACCTACAGTTGAGGATACTATTGCAATCCTCCGAGGATTGAAAGAACGCTATGAAGTGCACCATGGGGTGAGGATCAAAGATTCTGCAATCATTGCTGCAGCAACACTTTCCGCTCGTTACATCAGCGACAGGTTTTTGCCGGATAAGGCAGTTGATCTGATTGACGAGGCTGCCTCTCGCCTGCGGATTGAACTCGACAGCATGCCCTCTGAAATCGATACAATAGAGAGAAAGGTAACGCAAATGGAAATCGAGCGTCAATCCCTAAAGAACGAGTCAGACAAAACGACGCAGGATAGACGTAACAAAATTGATAAAGAACTGAAGAAGCAGCGGGATTCAATGGAAAAGATGAAGACGCACTGGGCTCGAGAGAAAGAAATTATAAAGAATATACAGGTTATCAAAAGCAAGATCGAAGAGTATAAGACAGAAGAGCTAAACGCCCAGAGAGAAGGAAACCTCGCCAGGGCAGCCGAAATACGCTATGGAAAACTCGTCGAACTAAACACGGAGTTGGAACGGGAACACTCCAATCTTTCCGAGATCCAGAAAAACAATAAGATGTTAAAAGAAGAGGTCGATGCGGAAGACGTGGCGGAGGTCGTTGCAAACTGGACTGGCATTCCCGTGTCACGTATGATGGAAAGTGATGTTCAGAAACTCATCCACATGGAAGACAGACTCAAGAAAAGGGTCATAGGTCAGGACGAGGGTATTGCCGCCGTGTCGAGCGCCTTAAGAAGGGCCCGATCAGGTTTACAGGATCCCAACAGACCTATCGGCTCTTTTATTTTTCTCGGGCCTACAGGCGTAGGTAAAACAGAGTTGGCGCGTGCTTTAGCGGAATTCATGTTTGACAATGAGCAGGCCATGATCAGAATTGACATGTCCGAGTACATGGAAAAACACTCCGTTGCCCGACTGATCGGCGCACCCCCCGGATATGTGGGATACGACGAAGGCGGCTACCTAACTGAGGCTGTACGGAGAAGGCCATACACGGTTGTGCTTTTCGATGAAATTGAAAAAGCTCACATGGATGTGTTCAATATACTCTTGCAAATTCTGGATGATGGCAGATTGACCGATGGCCACGGCAGGACTGTTGATCTTAAGAACACCATCGTGATTATGACATCTAACATTGGAAGCCAATGGACTCATGATATGTCCATGAGTGATGAAGAAAGGCGAGCGAGGACGATGGAAGCCTTAAGGTCTACGTTCAGGCCGGAATTCTTGAATCGAATAGACGATATTATTACTTTCAGATCATTGACCATAGACGACATCGATAGGATCATCGATATCCAGATCAATCTGATTCAGAAAAGGCTTAAAGACCGTAAATTGACCATTGAATTGACAGAAAATGCAAAAAATTATATAGCTAAGACCGGATACAGCCCGGTTTACGGTGCGCGGCCTCTGAAGCGGGCCCTCCAGAAACTGCTTCTGGACAATCTTGCCATGGGAATTCTCGAGGGAAAGTTCGCTGAAGGAGAACACATTATCGTTGATGCGAAAGAAAATGGCGAGATGATTTTTAAGAGAAAAAAGTGAAGGTAACAAGGAGGTTTACTGATGAATACCATCAAGACAGGTTTGTTGCTCGGAGCCCTGACGGGTCTGTTAATGCTGATAGGAGGATATTTCGGCGGCAAGCAGGGCGTTATTATCGCATTTATTTTTGCCACGGCGATGAATTTTGGAACGTACTGGTTTTCCGACAAACTCATATTGCGGATGTACAATGCGCAGGAGGTCGGAGAAAGCCAGTCGCCTCAACTCTACGCCATGGTAAAGGACCTGGCCTTGAAGGCGGGCCTTCCCATGCCGAAAGTCTATATTGTCCCCGGTGACACGCCCAATGCCTTCGCCACCGGACGCAATGAAGACCACGCAGTCGTCGCCGTGACAGAAGGAATCCTAAGAATGTTAAACAAAGAAGAACTGGAGGGGGTTCTTGCACACGAATTGACGCACATTAAGAACAAAGACATGCTTATTGGTTCCATCGCGGCAACTTTTGCTGGAGCCATCGTCATGCTCGCAAATATGGCTCAGTGGGCGGCTATCTTTGGCGGCTCAAGCCGTGACGACAGCGAGGAAGGGGGCGGTGTCATCAGCCTCATTCTGATGGCGATTCTTGCACCAATAGCGGCAACTATTATACAGATGGCAATTTCCAGATCCAGGGAATTCCTCGCTGATGAGGGCGGAGCCCGCGTGTCAGGCAAGCCATACGGCCTGGCAGGCGCCCTGGAAAAACTATCGAGGGCATCACAGGCAGTACCGATGGAGGCAAACCCTTCAACCGCCCATATGTTTATCGTGAACCCGCTGACAGGGAAATCTCTTATGAAGCTCTTCAGTACACATCCTCCTATTGAAGAACGCGTTGCACGGTTAAGAAGCATGAAGCCCATGTGAGCAAGTGCTCACTCTAAGGTAATTCGAGCGTCATTGATTTATTCTTGACACTCAGTCCAGCGCTTACTAATGAACAAAGATGCTTTTTTACACAGAAGGAGAGTATTATGGACGATGGAAAAAAAGAGAAGGCATTTGTGATCAAGGATAAACGAATTTTTGATGAATCCGGGGAAGCACGCGCGGAAGATTTGAAGAAAGAGGAAACGGCAGGAGATAACAAATCAAAGAAGAAATCTCTGGAAAAAGATGATCAGGCGAGGATCCAGGAAGACTATTTCCCGGAAGTTACTTTTTCGAGCTTCGTTCTTTCACTAAGTACAACTGTCATGTATCATCTCGGTGATTTTCCTGACCCGGCAACAAATAAGGCGGAAAAAAATCTTGCCGCAGCGAAACAAACAATTGACATGCTCAACATGATAAAAAATAAGACGGCAGGAAATCTCGATATTGATGAAAAAGAACTCCTGGAGGGAATCCTGTATGAGCTGATGATAAGATACGTCAAAGAGAAGGAAGCGGGATGATCAGTAGATTATCACCTGCAAAAGTTAATCTCAACCTTCGCGTGCTGGGAAAGCGCCCTGATGGCTTTCATGACATCTCAACATTGATGCAACGGATAAGTCTCTATGATGAAATGATATTCTCCCCCACTGCCCACGGCATTACCTTGAGCTGCCCCGGCAGCTCCATTCCGGAAAACAGCAATAACATCGTGTACAGAGCGGCAGATGCCCTTCTCTCCCGTCTGTCACATTCTCCGGGCATACATATCACCATTAAGAAAAAGATCCCTGTGGCAGCAGGACTTGGCGGAGGGAGTTCGAATGCAGCGACTGCCCTCGTAACCATAAACGATTTGATGGATTTTCACTATAACACCGATGATCTAATGAAAATCGGAACAAAACTCGGCGCAGATGTCCCTTTTTTTATCTTCGGGAAGACAGCCTGGGCATCCGGTATCGGCGATCGGCTTCGAACTGCCGAGAACATTCCTCCACTTTGGTTTGTCCTGATTAACCCCGGCTTTGAAATCTCCACAAAAATGATTTATGAAAATCTTAATTTAAGATTGACAAAACGAGCTGTAAATTATAAATGTCCAGAGATTTATACTGCTGATGACATAGTAAAAGGACTCCATAACGATCTTGAGAGGGTCACTCTGGTCCTTCATCCCATTCTGCGGTATTTTAAAAACATTTTAGTGCAAAATGGCGCTCTTGGTGCACTAATGTCCGGCAGTGGCCCAACGGTTATGGGGATTTTCACAGATGAAGAAGGCGCGATAAAGGCCGAAAAGGCTTTAGAGAACGCCGGAGGGAACGAATGGTCCGTATTCGGGGCTCGTTCCATATGATGCGCGTTTCGTCATTCCTGTCGTCATCGTGAGCCTCGTATCCCTCTACTGCTCTCTCAGTCAATAATGGGGCGTCGTCAAGCGGTAAGACACAAGATTTTGGTTCTTGCATACGGAGGTTCGAATCCTCCCGCCCCAGCCACATATAATTACTTTTTTTGAAGGGATTTACATGCTTGATAGAATGAGAATATTCTCCGGTAATGCGAACTTGCCTCTCGCCCATAAGATCTGTGAAAACCTGGGTGTATCGCTTGGTAAGGCCAATGTTTCAACATTCAGTGACGGTGAGACGAGGGTGGAAATCAATGAAAACGTACGTGGTATGGATGCTTTTATTATTCAATCGACGTGTCCGCCTGTAAATATCACCTGCATGGAACTCCTGATCATGATCGATGCCATGAAGAGGGCTTCTGCGGACCGGATAACGGCTGTAATACCTTACTATGGCTATGCGAGGCAGGATAGAAAGGTGGCACCGAGGGCACCAATTTCAGCAAAACTTGTGGCAGATCTTATCACGGCAGCAGGCGCTTCCCGTGTCCTGTCGATAGACCTCCATGCCGGCCAGATACAGGGTTTCTTCAATATCCCCGTTGATAATCTGTTCGCAACCCCCGTTCTCATAGATTATATCAGGAAAAATTATCAAGGTAAAATTGTCATCGTTTCTCCCGATACAGGTGGTGTCGAAAGGGCAAGGGCATTTGGTAAACGGTTAGATGTTAATATTGCCATTGTGGATAAGAGAAGGGAGGGACCGAATGAGTCAATGGTCATGAATATCATCGGCGATGTGAAAGGTGCACGGGTGATTATACTTGATGATATGATTGATACAGCGGGAACGATAACACAGGCAGTTCGAGCCCTCGAAGGATCGGGGGCTGTAGAGATCTCCGTATGCTGTACCCATCCCGTTCTTTCAGGACCTGCAATAGAGAGGATTGAGAGTTCAAGTCTTAAGGAGATTATCGTCACTGACACTATCCCCCTGCACGATAGGGCTAAGGCTTGTAATCGCATCAAGGTTCTCTCTGTCGCGGGGCTGATCAGTGAAGCCGTTCGACGCATCTATTACAACGATTCAGTACATTCGCTTTTTATATAGGAGGAATAGATGGAAATAAGTGAATTGAAAGCCAGCCTTCGCAATACTTCTGGAAAAGGGGTTTCCCGAAGACTTAGAAAAGACGGGTTGACGCCGGCAGTATTTTATGGCCCCAAAACTGAAGCTGTTCTACTGGCGGTGAATTCTTCTGACTTGATGAAGATACTAAAGGGCAAGGAGGAAAACATTTTCATAAACCTGCTCATAGGCAACGACGGACAAATGGAAAAGTTCACCCTCATTAAGGAACTGCAGATAGATCCTGTCAGCCGGAAATTCCTTCACGTTGACTTTTGCGAAATTGATATGGAACACGCCATTACCGTTGACGTACCTATTCATTTTAAGGGAGAGGCCATAGGCATCGATAATGGGGGAGATCTGCATCATATAAGAAGGGAAATAAAGGTCTCCTGCCTCTTTACAGTACTACCGGAATTTGTAGAGGTTGATATAAGTGGTCTTGGGATCGGTGATTCGATAAAGGTGCAAGACATAAAATTGCCTGATGGTGTCAATGTCCTTGATCCTCACGATACGATCATAGCATCGGTTACGGCACCGAGAGCTGTCGTGAAAGCTGAGCCGGTGGAAGAACAGGAAGCAGTAGAAACGCCGGAAGAAGGCTCGTAAGCAGTGAAGCTTCCCGCCTGCAGTGCGGGACTTCCCCGGCAAAGACAATATTCTTAGCTTCGCCCCGCCGATGGAGCGGCGTCTGCGGGATGCATTCCCGGTCAAGTGTAAGACTTCTACTCCACTTAGAGGTGACTGTTTGAAGCTTATAATCGGGCTGGGAAATCCAGGTCTCAAGTACCAGACCACTAGGCACAATAGTGGATTCTTCGCCGTTGATGAAATCGCTGCCAGCCACAATATTCCCGTGCAATTGAAAGGTTTTGACGCCTGTTATGGAAAAGGCAGGATTGGTGACATTCCGATCCTGCTTGTCAAGCCCATGACCTTCATGAATATCAGCGGCTATGCGGTAAAGAAGATCGTAGATTACTTCAAAATTGACATACCGGATATGATCGTCATTCATGACGACATCGATCTCCCTTTTAGGACAATCCGATTGAAGGCAGGTGGCGGTCACGCTGGCCATAAAGGACTAATCTCCATAATAGACACCCTCGTCAATCCGGAATTTATCAGGGTGAGAATCGGCATCGGAAGACCTTTTGATAAATTAGCGGTTGAGAGATATGTCCTTGAACAGTTTGCCGAGGATGAAATGAGACTGCTGCCCGAAATCATGAAAACGGTAAGTGATGCAGTGACAATGATTGCCACATCCGGAATTCAGGCGGCCATGAATCTTTATAATGAGAAACCTGCCAATCAATTGGACAACGAGAACGATGCGATCTTGCGTTGATTCTGGCCGATGCGATAAACAGCTATTAAGGAATCAAACTGATACAAGAACAGTGGCCTAATAAAGGAGAATACTGTGGGCTTCAAGTGCGGTATTATCGGGCTTCCGAATGTTGGGAAATCCACCATCTTCAACGCCTTGACAGCCGCAGGCGCCGAAGTGGCCAATTATCCCTTCTGCACCATCGATCCCAATGTAGGAATTGTACAAGTTCCGGATGAACGGCTGCAAAGAATTGCTGAAATCGTCAGACCTCCCAAAGTTACTCCTGCCACCATGGAATTCCTTGACATCGCCGGCCTCGTCAAAGGCGCAAGCAAAGGAGAAGGTCTTGGCAACAAGTTCTTGGGCCATATCAGAGAAGTCGATGCTATTGTGCACATTGTACGATGCTTCGATCATCCCTCTGTTGCCCATATCTATGGCTCTGTCGATCCTGAGCGTGACATAGAGATAATAAATACGGAATTGATTATAGCCGATTTGGAGACCATCGAAAAAAGAATTGCGAAGATCGAAAGGCTCGCAAAAACAGGAGACAAGGTCGCTCGTAAAGAGTTAGATACGTGTCTCCATATCAAGGACGTTATGGTAACGGGAACCGCTGCACGTGAGATAACCTTCCAGGAAGATGAGCAGATGACCGTGCGAGACCTTCACCTGCTCACGGCAAAGAAAGTCCTGTATGTTTCTAATGTCAGCGAGGCTGTTCTCAAGGGTGCTACAGACTGCATAGAGAAAGTGGAATCGATTGCACGAAAGGAAGATTCAAACGCAATCGCTATCTGCGGGGATTTGGAGGCAGAGATAGCAGAACTTCCTAAGGACGAGCAACAAGTATTTCTCAATGCTCTGGGCATAGAGGAGTCGGGCCTTAATAAGCTCATTAGGGCAGGGTACACTCTCTTGGGATTGATAACGTTTTACACTACAGTCGGCCCGGAACTCCGGGCATGGACGCTGCCCCGCGGTTCGAGAGCGCCAGAAGCTGCGGGAAAGATACACAGTGATATGGAGAAGGGGTTCATAAAAGCGGATATCATACATTACAACGATTTTATGAGAATGGGCAGCCTGTCTTCAGCGAAGGAGGCAGGTCTCATCAGAATCGAAGGAAGAGATTATATGATAGCCGATGGCGATATTGCTCACTTCAGATTTAATGTTTGAAAGCAATCGCCCTTTCGAGAAAAGGCGATATATAGGGAAAAGATGGGTGAAAGCACGGATACTATATTAGCACATAAGACTGCTTCTAATCAATTGATGTGCTTATCAATTTTCTTTCGTTCTCTGATGAATTTGTACCGGGAAATGCTTAAATGCCTGGCCGCGGCAGTCTTATTGCCGCCGCTTATTTCCAGTGCGTTTTCAAGGATTTTTTCTTTAATGTCACTCATAATTTTCTGTGTCACCAGGGTGTAATCTATTTCACCGGAGGAGAGAGTGGGAAGAAATTTTTCAATTTCGACTTTGAGATATTTATAGTCGGGAGCAGCTTTAATTTCCGCGGGAAGATCGTCAGGCGAAATAGCGCTGCCGAATTTCTGCAGGATCATGACCCGTTCAATTATATTTTTCAACTCCCTTACATTCCCTGGCCAAGTATAGACCTTCAAAATAAGCTCTGCTTCTTTACTGAACCCTCTCACTTTCTTGCCGAACTTCCTATTGAATTCTTCTATATAGTGTCTTGCCAAGAGAAGTATATCATCTGATCTTTCACGGAGGGGCGGGATAACAATAGGGACTACTCTTATTCTGTAAAAAAGATCTTCACGAAAGGACCCTTCACTTACCATCTTGGCGAGATCCATATTCGTTGAAAAAATGAACCTCACATCGATGGGTATATTTTCTGTTCCGCCAAGACGCCTCACATAACCATTTTCCAGCATTCGCAAGAATTTTACCTGCAGCTGGATGCTCATATTTCCGACCTCATCCAGCAGCAAAGTACCCCCATTGGCATATTCCAGAAGACCTATCTTCCTCTTTCGGGCATCTGTAAATGCTCCCGCTTCATATCCAAAAAGCTCACTTTCCAGCAGCGTCCCTGGAATTGCAGCACAATTAACATCGACGAAGGGTTTGGAAGATCTGTTGCTCTGTCTGTGAATGGCGCGGGCAATCAATTCCTTGCCGGTGCCACTTTCGCCCTGAATCAATATGTTTGTATTATGTGACGCAACTTCTTCAATTACATGGAAAATACCGCTCATCTTCTTTGATTTGCCGAGAATATTATGAAACCCCAAAAGGATATCTTCCCTCTCCTTCAGTTTTTCGACTTCCGTCTTGAGTGATTCTGCTTCAAGCGAAAGCATGGAATGCATAATCACGTTGTCATATGAGGTAACCGCATTCTTAACGAGTATGTCCAGAATATAGATTTGATCCTGGGTGTAGCTGCCTGATCGCTTTGCAAGATACAGCGCGCCCTTGAACTTGTCCTTTATATGAAGGGGAAATGCTATTTCCGAAGAGAAACCGTCATAAACGGCCGAGGTTAGAGACCTTTCATCAGATTCGCGCCGTACGACAATGGCATCAGTATCCATTGCCTGAGTGATGATGCTCTTGCCTATTATCGCATCATAAGCCTTTCTATCCTCGATAAACACCTTCCCACCATCAGTGACAAGACACCGATCCTTTTCGATGTCCAGGAAATATACGAGGACTCTATCGGCGCTCGCAATTTCAAGCGCATTCTTATTGAGAATGTCGATTATCCGATTATCAAGGACGCGACTTAAATTTATCTCGGACACAGCCTCCTGAAGAATCATCAACTGACGGATTTTCTCCGCGTTCGTCTCAAAGAGCCTTGTGTTGTGGATAACAATGCTAATCTGACTGGCAAATGTCAACAAAAGGCTGATCTCCTCAGTGAAAAATTTTGTTTCCTCCTTGCACCACGCCGCTATTGTTCCTATGACATCATCGCCTATCTTAAGGGGCACACACACAATAGAACCCTTACTAAGAATTTTCGTCAACATGCGATCAGTTTCCGTGATTCTCGGATCAGTTGCTGCATCCTCGATAGCAATGACCTGGCCTGATTTTGCCACCTTTGTCGATAGACAATCATGTTCGTAAATATTCAGGGCAACGGAAAAGGCCCTTGCTGTCTCTTCAGGATTGTAATTTTTTACGACCTTGGTTTCTAGATACTGCTTCGTCTCATCAAAAAGCCTGATTATTCCCATGTCGAACCCCATTGTATCGACAACTTCATCCAGAATTCTAGCCAGTATTTCATCCACATTGGAGGGAGCGGTAAGAAAGGTACTTATCCGAAAAATACTCTTCAGCAATTTATCCTTGTCAAGCAACGGTGTGTTGGATGTTTCAATACGGAAATCGTCATCACCTTTTATTCTTGCCATTGTTAAATCATTACCTTTCCAAAATTATGCCTCGTGCAACATGATGCTGAGGGCCGTTGTAAGTTTCACGGTGTCCTCATCCGCTCTTCTCAATCTCGCACTCACAATACGCGCCAGATTTAACAATATCCTATAACCAAGTTCATAGTCTTCTTCTGCAATCTTCAAGAAGTCATCCTTCTTCATTTCATACATAACGCAATCCGTGACTGCCTTTACTGAGGCAGTTCTTTTCAGTTCCTCCAAGAGAGCTATCTCCCCAAAAACGGCGTGCTGCTTGCCGTCCAGTCTCGTAAATACCTTGTTTTTAGCCGAATCTTCATTATCCGTGTCGTCTATAACAAGACTCTTTGCGACCTCGACAGCGCCTTCCAGGATAATATACATCGTATCTCCGCTGTCGCCCTCTCTCATGATGATCTCATTGGCCGAAAAGGTAACCTTACGCAGTATCTCCATAATTCTTTGGATTTTTTTCGCAGTCAGGTTCCTAAAAAGAGCAATATCCTTCAAAGCAGCAATATCCTTATCCATCAATTATCCCCCAAAGTATAACCTCTGCATGTCTTGCAGCGTCTGCCAACTTCCAGAAATTGTCAGTACCTTCTATACGAGACACATAAGAGACTCTTACTCCTCACTTCATCTTGCCGGCATTACCCTCGAAAGTATCACAGCAATTTGCCCGTCTTTTATGATGTATCCGTCGTCCGGATTTAAGACAAACTGCATCTCTTCCCTTTTATAAAAAAAATCCCTTTTTGATTCCTTTATTTTATCCTTGATAAAGGTATCAATAATGGATGTATCATCCGATAAAATATCTGCCAATTTCATCGCCTTCTTTTCCGTTAAGAGACCTATCAGGATAGCGTGCCGCTTTTCTCTGTAAAATGCCGACAACTCTTTAAATGTATTGCCTACAAAACTTCGAGGAATTTCTACTCTCCATAATTTGTTGGTGTCCCCCAACGACAGCATGCTCGAAAATATTTTAGGGAGACCAGGAGAATTAATCGCGCTCGCCAACAGAGAACCCACATGTTCGCCTCTGACAATGATTTCATCAACATTTGCCCGTTTCAAATGCTGCTTGTTTTCACCATCCAGGAGCTCGGCGATGGTCTTAACATTGGGTGCTATAGACTTGATTGCCAGGGCGGCAAGGGTTGTTCTTTCATCAATCCGCTCGTGCGGATGGCTTCCTGATGTGTCTGCCATAATTAAGGCAAAGGCAGCCTTGGTTATATTAGCCCTGGAAAGAACATCTTCATGGACGTAATTACCCCTGAGAAATCTGAGGTTGTATTTGTCATACTTGAGCTTGAGGGAATCGACATCGTCAACAGAAAGTTCATTTATCAGGATAATAGGTGTGTCTTCCATGGAACCGTATGTCGTCAGTGCCTGGAGGACTTCTTCTGTATGCTGATTCCAGCCGCATATTACAACGTGGTCTTTCTCTTTAACAGTTTCCAAACCTTTTCCCTCCTTAATCTTCCGTTCGACAAATATGGAGGCGATAGTTGCCGTAAAAAGAGACATCAACCCTACACCTGCAAAGATGAGTATCAATCCGACTGCTCTCCCACCCACCGTTATGGGATATATGTCACCATAACCGACAGTACCCATAGTTACTACAGCCCACCAAACTCCATCCCACAAAGAACGAATCGTAGAATCTTCTCTGGCACGTTCAAAATAACAGACGCTCGTGGCACTGATGAAAATGACACTCAGGATGACAATGGCAATTTGAACAAAGCGCTCCCTGTACAATCCTTTAATGAACTTTAAGACAATGGACATATGTTATCCAGATAATTACACTCCGCCGGGTCGGCCCTATCTGTCCTTGATCCGGAACCTACAACGCTTTCGTCCGTGAATAAATCAACTCTTGCCGTATGCAAAGAATCGCATGGAGAAAGTGGCCCTGCCCTGAGTTGCAGAACGCAGGTCCGTTGAATATCCGAACATTTCCTTCAAAGGTACTTTGCCACTGATCTCACTTATCGTCCCCTTTGGCGTGATGGCTTGAATTTCTCCGCCTCTTGCATTTATATCTCCTATGACTTCACCAATAAATTCTCCCGGCACGATGACATCTACCATCATGATCGGCTCAAGCAGTATGGGATCAGCCTGCAAACAACCATTTCTCACGGCGGATGACGCCGCTATCTTATAACCGAGCGTCGTAGATTCCCCTTCCTTAAAGGATCCCCCAGTCACTGTTACCCTGATATCCACAAGAGGGTAACCACTGATTACACCGCTGAGAGTCGCTTCTTCAATGCCTTCGTGAATGGCAGTATAGAATTCTTCTGGTATGGCGGCTTCGTCGGTCTGTATGATAATCTCATTACCTTCTCCCCTGCCTCTGGGTTCAAGTAATAACCGAACATGACCAAAATGTTTTTTTTCGCCAAGTTCCCTTTCAAAGAGTCCTTCAACTTCTATTTTCTTTTGAATTGTTTCCCGATAGACAACCCTCGGTTTACCGACATTTACATGGGCGTTGAAATCTCTTTTTAATCTATCAATGACAATTTCAAGATGAAGTTCTCCCATGCCTGAAATTACGGTTTGAGCGGTCTCTTCATTATACTTAACTTCAATCGTGGGATCTTCTTCTATGAGCTTGACGAGTGCGACGGTGAGCTTTTCCTGATCTGCCGGTGTCTTGGCCTCTATGGCCTGACTTATGACGGGTTTATAAAACTCAATGGGCTCAAGAAGAATCGGACGGGACTCATCACAGATCGTATTTCCCGTTGTCGTATCCTTGAGACCCAGAACGGCAACGATATCTCCGGCACCGCACCTGTCGATTCTTTCCCGTTTATTGGCATGCATCTTCAATAGTCGCGCAATTTTTTCCTTTTTCCCGATGCTGGCATTATACACAGCATCGCCCGCCTTTATAAGGCCCGAATAAACTCTCAGATAAGTTAACTTTCTTCCTTCATCCTGCTTAATCTTGAACGCCAGGGCAGCAAGGGGCTCATCGTCGCGGCTACATCTTAACTCCTCTTTTTTCGCTACAGGATTGAAACCCCTAACCGGGGGGATATCATCCGGTGAGGGAAGAAAATAAACTATAGAATCAAGTATCGGCTGAATGCCTTTATTTCTCAGGGCAGATCCGCACATTACGGGAACAGCCTTCAAAGAGATTGTTGCCTGCCTGATGGCTCTGATGATCTCTTTTTCCGAAATAACTGTTCCTTCCAGATATTTCTCCGCAATATAGTCATCCATCTCGGCGAGTAATTCAATCAGTTTTTCACGATGCTCTTTGACCTGCGGAAAAACGTCAGATGGAATATCTGACACCGAAAAAGACGACCCCAGGGTACTATCATCCCAGATAACTGCCTTCTGTTTGATCAGGTCTATGATACCCTTAAAATGTTCTTCCTCACCAAGAGGCATCTGTATCGGCAGCGGCACCGAATTAAACCTTTCGCCCATGGTCTTTATGGTACCAAAATAATCGGCACCGACTCTATCCATCTTATTGATAAAAGCTATTTTGGGGACGCCATATTTATCGGCCTGGTGCCAGACTGTTTCTGATTGCGGTTCAACGCCGCCAACGGCGCAAAACACAACTAATGTTCCATCCAGAACTCTCAGGCACCGTTCAACCTCCATGGTAAAATCCACATGCCCGGGTGTATCAATTATCTGGATTTCATGATTCTCCCAGGTGCAGGCTGTAACAGCTGAAGTAATCGTTATTCCTCTCTCCTGCTCTTGCGGCATCCAGTCCATTGCAGCTTCGCCATCATGAACCTCTCCCATCTTGTATAATATTCCTGTATAGAAGAGTATTCTTTCGGTGACGGTGGTCTTACCGGCATCTATATGGGCTACGACGCCGATATTTCTTGTTCTTGAAAGTTTCTTTTTTGAGGCCATGGACTAACCTGAGAGGAAATCTCTCTATCCCTGCGTTATCCTTCTTTTGCACCCGGCGCCAACATATCCTTATTCATGGTAAAGGGCTGCCTCGTATCAACATGCCCTTTGATAGATTCCACTTCCTTCCCGTCTATCAATAGCTTCACCCTTTTAATGCCATTGATATTGCGCATCAGGGTATTGGTCAGCGAATATATTGTCGCCATTTCGCTGGTACTGCCACCGGGATGTTGTTTGATAAGATTCTTGTCAAAGCTGACGTAAGCAGTTTGCTTATCATCTATTCTAATATTGTCCAGCGCTACCCCTTCCGGGAAGGTCCTTACAAGCTTGGTCTTAGAACCTTCGAGCAAAGCCTTTACCAATTCCCTGGCCCTGGCCTGGTCATTCTCTTCCTTGGGAATATACCTCTTTTCCGGAACTAAAAATCGTTCATTCGCATCGGAAAAATACAATACTACCTCTTGTTTTTCCTTCTTTGCGACGTTGTCCTTGGTTGGCGGGAACACATATTCGAAAATGATTACAAAGAAAAGTATGAGACACACGACAATGGTAGTAATAATCAAAAAAAGAAAAGACTTCTTCATGCGTTTCTTTTTTTTCTTTACCTTTATCTCATCCGTTCTTCTCTTTCTCTTTGTGGCCATAGTCAATTGTTCTCCTCAATTACTAAAAGCTGCGATAATGTAGGGTATTTTTGCACTACTGTCAAGCAGAGAACAGCATCCAGTCATCGATGGCAAGGCAAAGAGAGGCATGAGAAATGTAAATTCTGCTTCACGAGAATCTATTATTAAGCCCAAGCAAGACAGCTTGTAAAAATTACCTGTCGTATGACCTTGTCTACCGGACAAACTTCTTCGTTAATTACTACTCAACTTTTGTTCCTGAGGGAAATACTGAATCGGTAAAAATTCTGGCAGGTACGCACATGCTGCAATCATACGGACTTTCCAATCCGGTTAGGTGCGACATTTCGCCAGCCATAATAAGATACTATGCAGTTGCTCGCCTCCAATCAGGGGTTGCAGAGGTGGCTGTGTGCTGATTTGAATTATATCGTGGAAAAATTAGATTGTCCGGGTTTGCTCTGGGGCGGTGTTTCAAGGAGCAATTGACAGAAGACCTTCATTTCTATTTATTATCGCTGCTGCAACCATTCACCCACCAGTCACTCTTATCTTTGAACCACCACTCGGAGGAATCTGTTCTAATGATGCTAAGAGCCAGCTTTCTTGCAGTTTCAGTATGAAGTCGCCTTCTCGCAAATTCAATCCAGTCGTCAGTGTATTTATTGCCCAGATCGCCATATTCCTTCAACTGGATAATAAGAGCAAGCTGGTCGGCATCGTGGGCAATGAGAGCCTCTCTTGTCTTCTTCTCGTTAAATTCGTCAATGACGGATTTAATTTCATCGCCGAAGAACACTGTTTGCGTCAGTTCTCTTACGGCCTTTTCCTCGTCCACCGTGACATATTTCTTATACATGTAGTTCATATCGCCGGTTCTGGCTTCGGGAAGGTCATGGACAAGGCATATCTTCAGTACCTTCAATTCGTCCAGACCAGGTTCAAGCTTACTTAAGGCATAGCCGATAAATATCGTTCGCAGAATATGCTCAGCCACCGATTCGCAGCCGGAGCCCAAGAACCTAAAACCTGTTCTGGGGGTTTTCTTTAACATGCCTACTTCAAATAAGAAATTAGCTATGCTGTCCATATTATTCCTTTTTCATCGTTCTTATTCTATTGTCCATCATATCCGAGACTCTCTTTATCTGCGACTGGAGTGATGCAATACCGTCCGGTTTCATGGACAGCAATCTATCAATCTGAGATTTCCAGTATTCCAATACCGAGATTTCGTTTTCCTTCAATTTTCTATCAAACCTCGCCTGGAACTCTTTGACAAAAGCCGGATTATTTTCCATATCAGCCATTGGCTATCCCCATTTGACAAATGTCGTCATCTCTATCAATGTCGTTTATTATATCATTAATGTTTGTTCTTGCAACCATTGATGTTAGAACCTGTTAGAACTATTGGATTCAAAAAAGGGCAATCCGAAAATCCTTGAAGTTCATAATTCTCGTATTGAATGAACCTAATGATATTGAGATTTTACTTTGCACAACGGCGTAATTATGCTAATAACACGCATAATTATTAGGTTTGTGGAAGCTGCTTTTAACATTGCTAAAGTGGTGTGATATTTTAACGAGGTATAGTTATGGGCAATCTGTGTCTGAGATCAATCTATCTCATTCTTCTTTCCTTGGCCTTTCTCACCGTCACATCTCACGACTCTTTTGCCGAGGAGGATACGGCCCATCTTTCCTTTCAAAAGACAGCAACACTGAGTGCAAAGACACGCCCGTACGTAGTTAAGGAAGGGGAGTGGCTGTTGCAGATCATGAGAGCCCAGGCGGGAATAACGAAACACCGACTCACAGTAATAAAACAACTAAACCCTCAAATAGAAGATCTAAATAAAATTAAACCCGGCCAGGTCGTTATACTCCCCGAAATGGAACTGCCCCCTGTTCCAGAGGGGGAAGAGAGCTCCCAGACAATGAATTATAAGATAAGAAAAGGCGATTCCATAAGCCGGATCGCCATGCGTGAGCTAAATATAAAGTTGCCCGAGCTTAGAAAAGCTGTAGACGATATTAAGCAACTGAACCCGGATATCAGAAACTACAACATGATATATCCCGGGCAGACTTTGCAGCTGCCGCGCAGAAGCATAGTCATTACTAAACAGGAAGTCAAAGCTCAGCAAGCCGAATCATCCCCTAAAGTTGTTAAAGATGAAGCCAAGGACAAACCCATCATACTGCCACGAGCGCATCTTGATATTATAAAAGTCGTCACCAATAGAATGAATGGAGCGCTCATAACGCTTGGCAAATACTATATTCCCATTCCGGAGTTAGGGCAGGTGACGATTGACTGTTCCACAATACCTATTGTTGAGCTGGATGACGGAAGTTCGATTTTTTTGGATTTCGGGAATCGCATGCCGGACACCTTGAAAAATATGATCCAGTCCAACTGGAAAAACTATCATTCCGTTGAGATAGGCAGTGGTGACAATGCTGCTGCAATCCTCCAAAAGATTGTCAACGCCTCGAACACGTATTCAATGACGAGAAGGACAACACCTTACACCATAGGCGCCCTCCCGCCGCTTCAGCTCTCACTCGACTGGATAATCACGAAAAGAATGAAAGAGAGCAAACCTTACCTGCAAGGACTGTCATTCGTTTCAGATAATTCCCGACTATTGCCCAAGCCAATGATCACATACGCCGAGAGAAACGGCATGATTATGACAGAAATATTAGATGGACAGGGTGCGGCGAGCGCACCGGATGAAAAATATACTTTGCCGCAAATGTCAAATATGAACGTCAGCACTAACATGGAACTGGTCAATTCCCTGCTTTATGAACTTGGATATCAGACAATCAGAGATTCTGAAGTCGGGATACTTGACGCCGCCGCAAGCGGCTTTGACTTCTCCATAAAGGCTGATTTGCTCGCAAAAAAAGGGGACAAGCAAATAATAATCATCTCAAAAAAAATCCCCCAACAATTCATTGACAGCTTGAAAACCCGAGGCACCGAGACCATTTCTCTCGATGTCGGAGAAACGAAAAAATCGGTTATCGAGAAAATTCTCAAGGCTGCGAATATTCCCTTCTCATTTGCCAGCTTCTCCTTCTCAGTCCCTGAAAAGACCGATAAGCCGGCAGGCACGATCAGCTTTCCTGCCTTTAAAATAACGCGAGATAAAGGAGACTTTTATCTCATCGATTTCGATATAGACCGTGATATATATGGACTGCTCAACAATAAGTGGGAGGTGAATATCGTCAGATATTGAAAGTAAAAGGTATAGGTCTATTCTCAGGGGGACTGGACAGCATCCTTGCAGCAAAGATCATCATGGCACAGGGTGTTGAGGTTACGGGGGTTACGTGCACGACCCCCTTTTTTAGTTCTGAAAAGGCTAAAGCTGCCGCGCAAAAAATCGGGCTTTACCTTATAGAAGCGGACATTACGAAAGAACACCTTGATGTGTTAAAGTCCCCCAAATATGGATACGGAAAGAATATGAATCCATGCATCGACTGTCACACCCTTATGCTGAAAATAGCCGGCATAATCATGGAAGACAGGAAGGCTGATTTTATTTTTACGGGTGAGGTTCTGGGCCAGCGTCCCATGTCCCAGAACAGACAGTCTCTTTATATCGTTGCGAAAAATTCAGGCTATCAGGAGTATATTCTGAGGCCTTTGAGTGCCTTGCTTCTCCCTGAAACAAGACCGGAAATGGAAGGCAAGGTGGACCGTCAAAGGCTCCTCGCCATCAAAGGGAAAGGGAGGAAGGATCAGATTGAGATGGCAAGGTACTATGGCATTGACCATTACTCCGCTCCTGCAGGGGGATGCCTGCTCACGGACCCCATGTTCTCCAAAAGACTAAGAGATATCTTTCGGCACGGCATGGATTTCCACATAAGAGATATAGAGCTTCTCAAATATGGCAGACACTTCCGAATCAATGAGTTTTCCAAAGCCATTGTGGGGCGGAACAGCATCGAGAATGAGGCGCTCCAAAGATTATCTCACGAGGAAGACGTCGTTATCCATGTCGTACAATTTCCCGGACCGACCGCTATCGTTCCTTATGGAGGCGACGAAACGACGATTCACTCCGCTGCGTCCCTGTGTGCCTTTTACAGCGACGCTCCAAAAGACGAGGAGGTTGTGGCCTTGTGCCGGAGAGGAAATTCTGTAAAGCAAATTAGGCTAAAGGCGGCACTTAGGGAGGATATAGAGTGCTGGTTGATTAAATGAAACTCACGGCAGATGCTGAGGCCTCAGTAAATCATGGATTGTCTTTACAGGATTGAACGTCCCGATTGGCACTTCGACAAAAATAGTGATCCAGAACGCCATTGAGCCATTCCACAGACCGGGAAGTTCAAGCGCTTTAAGATCCCTGCCCTTTTCGGATTTTTGTGAAATAAAATAGGCGTCGCGATTTACGAAATCATGGAGATCAAATTCGTAAGACCGGTAGTTGCGAACCCCGCAGACAAGATCGACAGGATTGAAATGCGTTGCTGATGACCAGATTGCCGTCTGTTCTGCCGATCCTGAATCTATCTGTGACTCTTCAATAATCTGGAGAGATTGCGTTCCATCTTCCCCGTTTACCCAAAAAGGACCTCCGCCCGGCTCTCCTTGATTTTTTACCATACCGCATACCCGAATGGGCCGGTTGAGTCTCTTGCAAATGAAAGAGCATTTCTCGGCAAGTGGTAAATCTTCAAACCATGGCGGCATGATAAGATGAAGCCTCTTTTCACAGAACAACTTCAGTTCCTGCAGAGTTTTTTCGTCCAGTAGAGCTTTGTCTAAGTGCCTCAGGTATCTGAATATCTCGTTCTGAAGGGAGATGAGATAGCCCCCGAGAACCTTCTTGTACAATACGGTGACCGGCTTTAACCTGTCAGGTACTATATTGTCAATATTTTTCAGATAGACTATATCTCCGCCGGTGCCGTTCAGATTATCCAGAAGGGTGCCGTGACCGCCTGGCCTGAAAACAAGCTCCCCCGTTTGATCCCGAAAAGGTCGGTTATCCAAATCCACTGCTATTGTATTGGTAGATGATTTCTGCGTGGAGAGTTCAATATCAAAAACTACACCATAATTCCTTTCATAATCCTTTATGATCGCGGACAGGTAATCCGCCACGTCGTTATTATGCTCCTCTGAGAGGGTGAAATGGACTCTGCATATATGGAGGGCATCTTGCGCATAGAGCGCTGCCTCCACCAGATGCTCTTCAAGGGCACTGCGGCTGCCTTCCGAATAAGCATGAAATTTCAAGAGCGCTTTAGGGAGATTGCCGTAATTCAAGCCTTTAGATGTCAAGATATAGGCCAAGATATCGGCATGTCTTTCCTCTTCCAACATCTTTTCAATATCTTCGCCATCACGGAATATTTCGTCACGCAAATCCGTGAAAATTGCTAACTTTTTTAGATCCCTGGCAAGCTCTTCTTTCTGTCTCGCATCCAAACTTCCTTTCTCCAGATATATGTACCATTCCTTGAACATGCGGCTGGCAGCCCCGGAAGCAGGCACGAATTTCAGCATCTTCCTGCCCTTCCGTAGCTCTTCTTCGTATAATGCCACCATTTTCGTGAGATCTTCTTCCGGGAGGGTCACGATACCGTCATTAACAGTACACGGCCTGTTGAGGCTGACTGGACAAACGCCTCTCTTAAAGAGGTCGATCTGAGCCAGGACTTGTTCACAAGTGAGCCCTTCTTTCTCAATTCGTCTTACGTCCGCTTCTGTAAAAATCATGTTAGTTTGTAAGTCGCGCTTTCTTCCATCCCGTTAGCATGAACTGGAACTGATAAAGTTCTTCCGCCAAACAAAAAAGGTGCCCCTTCCCTTCTGCCATCCCGCGCGAGAGCACCTCCGGTAAATTCTGAAAATAGCCGCTGCTTAATGCATCCCGATTGCTACTTCTTCTTAATCTTTTTTGCCGAGCTCTTGCGTAGCCGGTTCCTTTCCCTCAATAACCGGGAAATGTCTTTCTGTCTTCGCGTCGGTCTTTCTCTTGACATGGTTATCTGCTTTAAGTTATTCCTTTATGTAAAACTGCACCTTTATCCCGCCTGCTTCGACAATGTCGCCGTCTTTCAGATCGTATTTGTGATCGACTTTTTGGCCGTTTACTTTCAGCGTTTTTCCACCCGCAGGCGTGATAAAATACCCTTCCTTCCTTCTATTGACGAGGGCGGCCACTTTGGGGGCGAAAAAGCCTTTAAGATGAATACCGGCTCCGTCTTCCTTGCCAATAGTAGTAACTCTCTCTTTGAGAAGATAATCCCTCTTTTCCGTCGATCCTTCGATAACTATGAAACCACCCAGTATCTCAGGCTTCTCCTTGTCCTGAGAGGCCAGTATTTTCTTCTGATCTTCCGCGGCAATTACGACCGTTTCATCCATCGAACGTCCCCGCACGGCAAAACCCTTTGCTTCCGTTTCTCTTTGCTTTTCCAAGATGACATCAAGAGTATGAACGCCGATCAGAACCACATCTCCGTTATGTAATTCACCTTTAGAAATTTTCTGGCCGTTGATATAAGTGCCGTTCAGGCTACTGGCATCCTCGATGAATAGAGATTGTCCCTCCTTCTTGATCCGCGCGTGATAACCAGATACGGCCTGATTATCTATGACAATATCATTATCCGCTTTTCTCCCAATTGTTATGACGTCCTGATCAAGCGGTATCTCTCTTATTGCGGCTTCTTTGAATTTGAGCAAAACCTTAGCCATATATCACCTCCTGAACCATTCCTTAAAATGTAATAGAAAAGAAATCCAGCTTTTATTCCTGACATATCCCACAATAACCGTTATGTTATCCCTGCCGCCTTGTTTATTCGCCAGTTCTACCAGCCTGTCACATACTGCCGCTGGATCTTTCGTTGACACCGCAAGAGTAAGTATGTCGTCATCGGAAACCATTGAGTTGAGACCGTCCGTACATAGTACCAGAATGTCACCGGCTGATAAAGTCAACTCACTAACATCAACTTCAACATCGGAAGCCACACCGAGGGCCCTTGTCAACAAATTTCTTATCTCAGATTTCTGGGCCTCTTCCCTCGTTAATAGCTCACGCTTCACCTGTTCATAGACTACCGAATGGTCGTCGGTCAGTTGTTCAATATCACCAGCTTTGACCAGATAAACCCTGCTGTCACCGGCATGGGCGATGCTCAATCTATTCCCGTTGATTGCAACTGCTGCCACCGTTGTACCCATACCCTGCCAGCCCGCATTGCTCTTTGCAGCCTCATATATCGCCTTGTTGGCAAGACGCACTGAGGAGCCAATCGCCTTTGCCATTTCGGAATATTCTTCGTCGAATTTCCCGATCAGTGCCGCCCGACCTTCTTTAAACGCCTTAAAATAATCCCTTATTACATCAACAGCCAGCTTACTCGCAATTTCTCCGGATGCATGTCCTCCCATGCCATCGGCAACCACAAGAAGACCCGCCTTGTCATCAATGTAAAAACTATCCTCGTTGTTGGTTCTGACAAGTCCTATATCTGTTCTACCGCGAGCAATAATTTCCACTGTTATCACCTAAAGGACTGTTCATTGAGCAAGGGCACTGGCGAGTTCCCTTCCCTGCTGGTATCGCCCCTCTTTGTCTTTGGAGAGTAATCTCTCAATAATGGAAATAAAATTATCGGGTATATTCGGCGCCAGATCCTTAAGCGGCGTGTGTGTCGAGTTCGTTATATTAAACATGAGGGTAGTGATATTGTCCCCCTGAAACGGCTTTTCACCAGTGAGCAGCTCATAGAATACTACACCCAGTGAAAAAAGATCCGATCTGCCATCTACATGGTGACCTACAATCTGTTCCGGCGACATATAGCTCGGTGTTCCAATAACTGCGCCCGTCTTGGTACTTGAAGAGGTCATAACCCTGGCAATTCCGAAATCAGTAACTTTAACCTCCCCGTTTTTCAAAATCATGACGTTTGCAGGTTTGATATCCCTGTGGACGACACCGCTCTCATGGGCATAATCAAGGGCCTGAGCAACTGATGAGATAATCTTCGTTACTTCGTTAAGAGGCAACAAATTCTCCTTCTGGCAATATTTGGTCAGGTCGCTGCCGTCAAGAAGTTCCATAGCCATGTATGCAAGCTCGTAATCCTCGCCGACGTCATAAATAGTAACAATATTAGGATGAGAAAGTTTGCCCGCAGCCTCAGCTTCCCTGAAGAACCTCTTCTTCACTTCCGCAAGCTGCTCCTCATCGACCCCTTCATATCGCAGTGTCTTGATTGCCACTTCCCTGTTGATCTTCGGGTCTTGACCCAGGTATACAATTCCCATAGCTCCGCGGCCCAGTTCCTTTTTAATCTCGTAGCGCCCGAGAGTAGGCTTGGTCTCCGCGCCGTCCATAAGTAACGTTGTATCTTTTTTAGCGCCTCCAAGGCCGAATATCATTGTATCCCCTGCAACCTTAAGCTTCTTCGTCCGCTCCTCAATGTCCTTAAAATTTCCCGCCTGCGCAATATGTTCGTAGACGGCTACGGCTTTGTTAAACATCCGCTTTCTCTCAAAATCAAGGCCCAAGTTATACAGCAACTCCTTAACCGATTTATCCTCAACAGGACATTTACAGAACTTTTCGAAGGCCAAATCGAGCATGCCCTGTCCCTGGAATGAAAGTCCCAGCATCTTATTGGTTTCGTAACTGTCTGCCTCGATGCGCTCCTTTGCCTCTTCCGTAAAAAAGTATCCCTTAGTAACCACCAACGTATAGCCGATCAGGAGAAGGAGGGACGGATGAACAAGTTTGACCCAGTATCTGTAATTTATCAGAAGATACATCCCCGCGCCGATCCAGATTAGCAGGATGATCAACGATGCAATGGCACTGATCCTGATCTTCAGCCTGGGTATAATCAATGCCAGAAACAAACCGAAGAAAACGGTAACCCCTATTTCCAAAGGGAATGCCCAAGCCGGGCGTATGATATAATCACCTGAGATGATATTGTCGGCGACATTGGCAATGATGCCCCAGGATGGAACATTAGGTCCAATAGGCGTAACCTGCAAAGCGCCAAGGCCGATTGCGCTCTGGGCAATGATAACAATTTTATCCTTGAATGCCTCCGGAGGCGCCTTGTTATTGACCACATCATAGAAAGAGAAATAAGGAAAGCTCTTACTGAAACCTACGAGCATCTCACCTTTGTCAGAGGTGGCGATGTTGTTGTTTCCAAAATTCACTCCACCAGCGATACTCACATCTCTTATATCGTAGTTCAAATATTTCAAGGATAGTTGAAGTCCGAGCGACGGGTATGCCCGTCCTTCATAATATACAACGAGAGGTTCACTTCTCACCGTTCCATCAGCATCGGGAACAACATTAATGTGCCCAAGAGCTAACGCTTTCATCGCAAAATCGGGAATTGGCGGTACAATCTGCCTTGCCGCTATGCTTCCCTCCTGTGTCGCTACCGGTACAGAATTCTGTTTCAAATAATCCGGAATTTCAGGTCCTTTGCTGCCGAGTGAACTGCCCAGGATGAAAACCATGGGCAATACAACTTTCTTACTCTCTCCGATGGCTGCCCCAAGTATTGCATCATTGTCCAGTTTCTTCTCTGTTTCTTTCAGCGAGGTGTAGATGTCGTTAACCTGCACATTTTTCAGCACGCCAGCATTACTCTCTATATTCTTGAGAATATCGCGTACCTCAGTTAGCCCCTGGTTCATATCGCTTTCAGAATATATGATATTTACCCCTATTACTTTTGCTTCACACCTGTTGAGGAATTCTATCATGCGTGCTATATGACCCCGCGGCCACGGCCATCTGCCAATATTGGCGATACTCTCATCATCTATTGCTACAATCACAATGGGGGAATTAGAGGCCTTCTCCTTCAAATTGGAAACTGTGTCATAAACCTTGTATTCTAAATATTTCGTCGGCATCCATTCAAAATAGAAGGCAGCGATCGTCAAGACTGTCAGAATTGCCCCGATCATAATATCTGAAATGACTGATCCAATTAACTTGTTCATTTTTTCCCTCATTCTTGTCGTATAAAGGCAGGAGAAGATACGCCTCGGCACTCACCCATTCTTATGGCTTGCCATCAATACCCTCAAAAAATTAAATACAGTATATCATATTTTTTATAAGAGTATCGGGCAAATTCCAGAAAATATTTTCATAAGTGAAAAATTTCTCATACCTGACTTTGAGACTGGCTCAAGCTTCGCGACGAAAACGGCGCAAATATCTCCGCACCACTTTCTGGAATGAATCAAGATAGACATATATGACGGGAGAAATATAGAGGGTCACAATCTGCGAGAATATGAGACCTCCAACGACGGCCATTCCCAGTGGTCGCCGCGATTCGGCGCCTGCGCCCAAGCCGAGGGCAATGGGTAATGTTGCCATGAGAGCCGACATGGTTGTCATCATGATGGGACGGAACCGAATGAGCGCGCCCTGGAATATCGCTTCCTCTGGTGTCTTACCTTCCTTCCTTTCCGCATCCAAAGCAAAGTCAATCATCATGATCGCATTCTTCTTGACAATCCCTATCAGCATGATGACTCCCACCAGGGCGTACAGATTAAGATCAATTTTGAAGATCAGCAGCGTCAGAAGCGCCCCAAGTCCCGCGGAGGGCAGTCCCGAAAGTATTGTGATCGGATGGATGTAGCTCTCGTAAAGAATGCCGAGTACGATGTAAATAACCAGGATGGCAACGAGGATCAGTATCCCAAGCCCCGCCATGGATGACTTGAAGGCCTGGGCTGTGCCCTGCAAACTGCCAGTTATTGCCGCCGGAAGAACCTCCCTTGACGTCTTCTCCACCCCCTCCACGGCATCACCCAGGGATTTCCCGAGTGCCAGATTAAAGGAGACGGTCACAGCCGGAAGCTGACCGAGGTGATTAACGGTAAGGGGACCTACGGTTCGCTCCAAAGTCGCCACCGTACTGAGGGGAACGAGGTTGCCGGAAGAGGATCGGATGTAGAGAAGGGAAAGCGCAGAGGGATCCATCTGGTACTCCGGCTCAAGTTCAATAATGACCCAGTACTGGTTTGTCGGTGCATAGATCGTCGAGATCTGGCGGGATGAGTATGCGCTTGAGAGGGCATCCTCGACCTGACCAGCGGTGAGACCAAGGGCTGAAGCCTTGTCTCTGTTGATCCTGACATAGACCTGGGGGCTCTTTATCTGCAGGTCACTCGTCACATCCAGAAAGCCTGGCAGTGCCCTCAGTTTTGCCTCCAAGACGGGGGCGTATTTGTAAAGCTCGCTTATGTCCGCACTCTGGAGGGTATATTGGTATTGGCTCTTCGTCAAAAGCCCGCCGATATTTATGGGTGGCGGGTTTTGCATAAACACCCTTATCCCCGGAACCGTAGCAAGCTTAGGCCTGAGTTCCTGAATCACCTGATCCGCGCTTAGTGAGCGTTCCTCCCGCGGTTTCAGGCGGATGAACATACGGCCTATGTTGGATGATACCGTACTGCCCACAGCACCTACGCTTGACATGAAGCTACTGACGTTCGGGTCTTGCCGCACAATGTCGGCAAGCTTCTTTTGGTGCGCAACCAGCGATTGAAAGGATATGTCCTCCGCTGCTTCCGTAAAACAGAATATTTGACCTCTATCTTCGCTGGGGAGGAATCCTTTGGGTGTATAGAAATAGAGTACGATAACAGCTACTAAGAACAGAATAGAAACGACGAGAGTCGTTAACCTGTAACGCAAGGCCCACTTAAGACTTATTTCATACGCACCGCGCATACCCTCGAAGAACCGTTCGAAAATCTGGTAGAGACGGCCGTGTCTCACCTCGGCAGGCGGACGAAGAAAACGGCTGCACAGCATAGGCGTCAATGTGAGTGATACAAATCCGGAGATGAGAACCGCAACGGCGATAGTAACGGCGAACTCATGAAGCAATCTTCCGACGATACCCCCCATGAAGAGAACCGGAATAAACACCGCAACGAGAGAAAGTGTCATGGAAAGTATGGTAAAACTTATCTCACGCGATCCCTTAAGGGCCGCTTCAAGTGCCCCTTCACCCTGCTCCATGTGTCGGACGATATTCTCCAGCATGACAATGGCATCGTCGACGACAAAGCCCACACACAGTGTGAGGGCCATCAGCGACAGGTTATCGAGGCTATAACCGCAAAGATGCATTACTGCAAAGGTTCCTATAATTGACATCGGCAAGGCAAGGCTCGGGATGATCGTAGCGGAAAGGTTGCGGAGAAAAACAAAGATCACGAGAATGACAAGACCCAGGGCCAGGAACAAGGTAAACTGAACGTCGTGAACCGAGTCCTTTATGGGCACGGATCGGTCATAGAGTATGTCGAGATTCACTGACGCCGGAAGGTCTGCACGAAAGCTTGGAAGAATATTTTTAATAGACTGTACAACCTCGATCGTATTGGTACCCGGCTGGCGAAGTATAGCAAGAACAATGGCCCGGGTGTCATTGAACCAAGCGGCAACCTTGTCGTTCTGGACGCTGTCGATGACACGACCAAGTTCCCCGAGTCTGACCGGCGACCCGCCGCGATAAGCCACGATGAGAGGTCGGTAAGCCGCCGCGTTATTTAGCTGTCCCGTGGCCTGCACGATGAAGGCCTGGTGGGTCCCCCAGAGCGTGCCCGTGGGAAGATTGACATTCCCTGAGGCGATTGCACTTGCCACCTCATCTATACCGATTCCTTTCGAAGCCAAAGCTTTCGGATCAAGACGGGCGCGGACAGCATACTTCTGTGCCCCATACACCATCACCTCAGCCACGCCACTGATCATGGAAATGCGTTGCGCAAGAAGGTTCTCCGCATATTCATCAACCGTCGAGAGGGGTAAAGTCGCCGTACTCATGGCGAGATAAAGTATCGGCTGATCAGCCGGATTTACTTTCCGAAAGGTCGGCGGTGTCGGCATGTTTTGAGGGAGCTGGCTCGCCGCCGTAGATATGGCAGTTTGAACGTCCTGAGCCGCCGCATCAATGCTCCTCCTCAGATTGAATTGCAGGGTAATCTTGGAGATGCCGAGACCGTTCGTTGATGTCATGGAGTCCAAACCGGCAATGGTGGAGAACTGCTTTTCAAGTGGTGTCGCAATGGCGGAAGCCATAGTTTCCGGGCTCGCCCCCGGGAGGTTGGCAGAAACAACGATCGTAGGAAAGTCCACATTGGGAAGATCGCTGACAGGAAGGGAACGGTAGGCAACTGCGCCAAAGAGGAGGATTGCCACCATAACAAGAGTCGTCATGATGGGCCGGCGTATAAAGATCTCTGAAAGATTCATGTGGGCCCTTCCCCGTATTTAATCAAGGCGCTTCTTTAATCGTCACTTGGGTCCCCGGTATGAGGCGCAACTGGCCATCCGTAACTACTCTCTCTCCCACTTGGATACCTTTCACAATTACGGTTTCTCCGCCAATCGTGACCCCTATAGTAACGGGTCTCATATCCGCTGTGATATCCGGCTTGACGACAAAGACGTATTGTCCTGATTGGCCTGTCTGAATGGCTTGTGAAGGAACGATTATTGCGTTGGGCTCCTTTCTCAGCGTCAGGACTACAGTAACAAACTGTCCGGGCCAAAGGCGCTTATCACTGTTGGCAAAAGTTCCCTTGAGGACGATAGTCCCCGTTACTTTATTTACCGCATTGTCTATGAAGGTAAGTAACCCTTGGTCGGGACGTTCATTTTTGGAGATAAAGGCTTCCACTTTGAGTCTTTCATTCGCCTGGTACTTTTTAACTGCCGGCAAATCATTTTCGTTGATGGTGAAAGTGACATAGATAGGCTGTATCTGGTTGATGACAACTACTTCCACGTCATTGGCCTTGACTATGTTTCCCTGATGCACTTTTAGTGACCCCGTCCGCCCGCCAATAGGGGAATAAACAGAGCAGTACTGGACCTGGACGCGATTATTCTCAATAACGGCCCTGTCTGCCTTCAAAGTAGCTTCCAGGGCAGCCGCATTTGTCCGGACCTGGTCATACTGTTGTCGAGTGACAAATTGATCCTCCAAAAGGGCCGTATACCGCTCCAACTCCGCCTCTGCGTTTTTCGCCTGGGCCGTATCCCTTGCCAGATTGGCCTCTGCCTGCTTTACTGCCTCCAAATACGGACGGCAGTCGAGCTCAAAGAGAAGATACCCCTTTCCAACGTCCTGGCCTTCCTTGAAATTGACCTTTGTTATCTGTCCGGTAATTTGTGTTTTCACCGATATGGTCTGATAGGCTTCGACATTCCCGATTGTATTAATCTGCACGGGAATTGTCTTCTCCACTGCTGAAGCTACTATAACCGGCACGGGAGGGGGAGCGGGTTTTTCTTTTTTCGACGAGCAGCCATAAATTAAGATCG